>SWBZ01006458.1_pt1 | contig 135513 bp, 125 predicted proteins | sample 4693031 | NCBI WGS metagenome assembly SWBZ01 (sample SAMN10267274, study PRJNA491770) | bioreactor metagenome | isolation source: DHS bioreactor inoculated with | place: Japan: off Shimokita Peninsula
CCCCCCGAGCGCCAGCCCCAAAGCATCCAGAAGGATCGATTTACCGGCCCCCGTTTCGCCGGTCAGCACACAGAGCCCGGCCGGGAAATCCAGCGCAAGGCGGTCAATGAGCACGACATCCCTGACGGTCAGGTGCGTCAGCATGGGCCGGTTACCAGAACTTCAAACGGTCGTACCAGGCCTTCTCTTCCGCCGCCTGGGGCCGGACCTGCTCGCCCGTGAGCATTTCGTAGGAATCCATGTACCACTCACTGCCCGGGAAGTTATGGCCCAGGACCGAGGCGGTCTTGCGCGCCTCGTCCTTGAGGCCGAGGGCGAGATAGGCCTCGGTCAGGCGGTGCAGGGCCTCGGGCACGTGGGTCGTCGTCTGATACTTGTCGACGACGGCGCGGAAGCGGTTGATGGCGGCCAAATACTGGTGCTGGTTGTGGTAGTAGCGGCCAATCTCCATCTCCTTGCCCGCCAGATGGTCATAGGTCAATTCCATCTTGAACTTGGCGTCACGGGCGAACTTCGAATCGGGGAAGCGGGTGACGACTTCCTTCAGGCTTTGCAGCGCCAGGGTCGTCATCTGCTGGTCGCGGGTGACGTCGGAGATCTGCTCGTAATAGGCCAAGCCCTTCAGATAGTAGGCATAACCCACGTCCTCGTGGGTCGGATGCAGCTGAATGAAGCGGTCGAGCGCCGCGACGGCTTCCTGATAATTGTTCGACTTGTAATAACCGTAGGCCGCCATGATCTGCGCCTTGGTGGCCCAGACCGAATAGGGGTGCTGGCGCTCGACCTCTTCGAAGGTCAGCGCCGCATCGGCGAACTTACGGTCGCCCATTTGATCGACGCCGCGGTTGTACAACTCGTCCACGGGCTTTTCCACGTAGGCAGGTTTGTCGTCCTCGAAGATCGAGCAGGCGGAAACGGCCAGCGATACCGCCAGGACGGGAATGAGGATTCTGATCCGGTCGGATATGCGCATCGGCGGATGATCTGCTGTGTCAGGTCTCAAGGTCGGGCACTCCCTATCCGGTCGAACCGGGGCGTGCCGGGAGCGGCGAATATATCACGCGGGGAAACCAATTGAAAAAGGCCAATATCCCCTTTTCCACGGGATTTGGCCCGGTTTCGCGGGATTGCAAGGCAGGGGCCCGGGAAAACGAAAGCGGCGCCCCAAGGCGCCGCCGCAATCCGCGTCATTTCCGGTCCGTCAGGCGAGGGCGGCTTCCGCCTTGATGCCGCCGTCCATGGCGGTCTTCGATTCGTCGCCGCACAGAACGTCGTAGCACCAGGCGTCCGGATCGGCGAACAGCTTGCGCAGCAGCGCGTTGTTGATGGCGTGCCCCGCCCGTTCGGCCCGGTAGGCGCCGATGATCTGGCCGCCGGCCAGGTACAGGTCGCCGATCGCGTCCAGGGCCTTGTGGCGCACGAATTCGTCGTCGTGGCGCAGACCGCCGTCGTTCAGAACCTTATCGCCGTCGATGACGATGGCGTTGTCGAGGGAGCCGCCGCGGGCCAGACCGGCCTTCTGCATGGCTTCGACCTCGTGCATGAAGCCGAAGGTCCGCGCATTCGCCAATTCCTTGCAGAAAGCACCATTGACGACGCCGAGCCGCAGATGCTGGCGGCGGATCGCCTGGCTTTTGAATTCAATCTCGAAATCGACCGAGAACACCGGCGACGGGGTCAGCTCGGCGCGGCCCTGGTCGGTTTCCACGGAAACCGGCTTGAGAACGCGGATCACGCGGCGGTCGGCGACAAGCGCCACCACGCCGGCGGCGCGGATGATATCGACGAAATGCTGAGAGCTGCCATCCATGACGGGCACTTCCGGGCCGTCCAATTCGATCCGCACGTTGTCGATCCCGCAGCCGGCCAGGGCCGCCATCAGGTGTTCGACCGTGCCCACGGACACGCCCTGGTCGTTGGCCAGGGCGGAACACATGCGGGTGTCGGAGACACAGTCCCAGCGCGCGGCGACGGCGCCGTTTTCGGACAAGTCCGTGCGATGGAAATGAATGCCGTAATCGGCCGGGGCGGGATGCAGGGTCAGGGTGACCGGCGCGCCGGAATGCAGACCGATCCCGGTCAGGGACACCGCTTCCTTCAAGGTCCGCTGACGAACGGCTTCCTTAAACGATGCTTTGGTCTGCTGGTCTTTCTGGCCGACGGTGATCAAACCCATCAGGTTCCCCGTTTCTTTCGTTTTTTTTCGAGACTGTTGCCCGGAATGTCCGGCGCAGGCCCCCAAAGTCGTAATTTTCAACCGCATCCCCGGTCGCGCGATTTTCGTTCGACACGGTGCGGCAGAATTGAAGAAATCCCAGGCTCATGAATAAACAGAACCTGGGATCCCCTCAAATCACTAATTGTTTCCGAATGTTACGGTGTTCCACCGTCCCTTCAGTTGGCCTGACGGCGGAGGAAGGCCGGAATGTCCAAAAGGTCATCTTCCGTGTCCGCCGAGGGCAGCCGATCGGCCGGATCGACCCCGCCCAAAGGCGCTTTGGGAGCCGACTGAACCGGGGCCGCCTGCACCGGAGCCGGGGCCTGAACGGGGGCCGGGGCGGGATTTTCCGCCGCTTGCGGGGTCGCCGCGCGCGACCGAATCAGGGCGTCGATGGTGCCCCGCTCGGACACCGCCGCCGGTTGTGCCGCCGGGGCAGGTTCGGAAACGGCGGTTTCCTCGGGTTTTTTGGCCCGTCCGGTGCCGGTGACCCGTTCGAACAGCGACAGGCCGCCGCCTTCCTTCTTGGGCCGCCGCAGCAACCCGCCCATCCTGGGCGCGTCATCCTCGGCGTGGGATCCGTTGACCATGGCCGCCACTTCGAAGGGGTCGGCACCGGCAGCAGGACCGTCCAGGGTGTCGTCGTCTTCGACCTCGACGGCGCGCTGCGGAATGAAGGATTCCACGTTGCCCGCGCCCGGCATGGCCGCCGGAACCCGGGGCTGCAGTTCCGCCGGGGCCGCTTCGGCGACTTCCGGCAGGCTGTCCATGGGCTCGGCGTCGGCTTCGGCGACCGCGTCCATGGGCTCGGAATCGAACGAATCGGCGGCCGATTCGGCGACGTCGTCGGTGATTTCGGGGGCCGGCTCGGGTGCCGGAACCGGCTCGTTGCGCATGGTGACGATGGCCGGCTGGGCGGCCTTCGGCTCTTCCTCAGGCCGGGGCACGCGGACCGGCGCGATGCGCTGGGCCTGGTTCAGGATATGCAGGTGCGACGGCTGTTCGCCTTCGGCGGCCTCCAGACCCGTGGCCACGACGGACACCCGCATGGTGCCCTCCATGGATTGGTCGAAGGCGGAACCGATGATGATATAGGCGTCTTCGTCCACTTCGGCGCGGACCCGGTTGGCGGCTTCATCGACCTCGAACAGCGTGATGTCCTCGCCGCCCGTGATGTTGATCAGCACGCCGCGCGCGCCCCGCATGGAGGCGTCGTCGAGAAGCGGGTTGGAAATGGCCGCTTCCGCCGCGTCGAGGGCCCGGCGTTCGCCGGCCGCCTCGCCCGTGCCCATCATGGCCCGGCCCATGCCCTGCATGACCGATTGCACGTCGGCGAAATCCAGGTTGATGAGGCCCGGCATCACCATCAGGTCGGTGATCGAGCGCACGCCCGAATACAGAACGTCGTCCGCCATCTTGAAGGCGTCGGCGAAGGTCGTCTTTTCGTTGGCGACGCGGAACAGGTTCTGGTTGGGAATGATGATCAAGGTATCGACGTATCCCGCCAGTTCGTCCAGGCCCTGTTCGGCCAGACGCATGCGGTGGCTGCCCTCGAACTGGAAGGGCTTGGTCACCACGCCGACCGTCAGGATGCCGTGCTCGCGCGCGGCCTTGGCGATCACCGGCGCGGCGCCGGTGCCCGTCCCGCCGCCCATGCCGGCGGCGATGAACACCATGTTGGACTGGTGCAACTCGTCAAGGATCTCGCTGATCGATTCCTCGGCGGCGGCCTTGCCGACTTCCGGCTTGGACCCAGCGCCGAGACCTTTCGTCACGCCGGTGCCGAGTTGGATGCGGCGGTCGGCCTTCGAGCCCTTGATGGCCTGGGCGTCCGTGTTGGCGACGATGAAGTCGCAGCCTTCAAGATTGGCCGCGATCATATTGTTGACGGCGTTGCCACCGGCCCCGCCGACGCCGATCACGCTGATCCGAGGTTTCAATTCGGGCGCGTCGTGATCTTCCGGTACTGTAATTTTAATGGTCATTTCTCTGCCTCCGATGATTACTTGCCGCCTGAATAAATGCAACTACGACCGGACCCGCCGTGGGTACATTCAGGGGATTGGTTGAAAACACGTTGTTGATTGCTCATTCAGAAGTTCTCCCGCAGCCACTGGCCGAACCGCCCGAAGGCGCCACTGCGTTCCTTGATCGGCTGAAAATCGCCCCCAGCCACCTCCAAGGGGTTTTCCACCGCATAGCGGATCAACCCGACCGAGGTTGCGAACCCCGGCCCCGAAACCGCTTCCGATAGCCCCTCGACCCCGCGCGGCCGGGCCAGGCGAACCTGACGGCCGAGCACGTCTCCGGCGAGTTCCGCCAATCCGGACAGCTGGCTCGCCCCGCCGGTCAGCACCACGCGCTGGCCGATGGCCTTGTCGAACCCGCTGGCCGCCAGACGGTCGCGCACCAGTTCCATGATTTCCTCGGCCCGGGGCCGGACGATACCGACCAGGACCGACCGCGGCACCTGCGTCTGGGCCGCTTCCTTGTCTTCGCCGATCAACGGCACGGTGATCATTTCCGCATCGTCGGACGGCGACGGAATGACGCAGCCGAACAGCGTCTTCATCCGTTCGGCGCTTTCCAGGGGCGTCGACAGGCCGCGCGCGATGTCGTTGGTCATGTGGCCGCCGCCGAGCGGAATAACGTCCGTATGGACCAGTTCGCCGTCGCAGAAGATGGCCAGCGACGTGACGCCGCCGCCGATGTCGATGCAGGTGGTGCCGAGCTGACGTTCGTCGTCGACCAAACAGGCCAGGGCAGAGGCGAAGGGCGTCGCCACCATGGCGTCGATCTCAAGCTGGCAGCGGTCGATCACCGTGCGCAGGTTCTTGACCGGGCCCCGTTGCGCCGTCACCAGATGCACATTGGCGCCCAGGCGCGAACCGTACATGCCGCGCGGATCGCGCACGCCGCGGTTGTCATCGACCGAATAGCCGACGGGGATGGAATGGATCATCTCCCGGTCGGCCGGGGTGCCGGCGGTGACCTGATCGGCCGTCAGAACGCGGTACAAATCCGCCTCTTCGATCTCACGGCCGCCGATTTCCGCTTCATGGGCAACCAGCTTCGATTTGGGCTTGCCGCAGGACAGGTTGACGAAGACCTTGTGAATGTTCTCGCCGACCATGGACTCGGCGACCTCGACCGTGGCGCGGATGGTCGCCTCGGCGGCCTCCAGGTCGATCACGCTGCCCGACTTCAGGCCGTGGGATTTCTGATGGCCGATGCCGACGACCCGCGCCGTTATCTGGTTGCTCGACACGCCCGTGGCCAGGCGCGCGATCACGCAGGTGACCTTGGACGAACCCAAGTCCAGGGCCGCGATCAGTCCGCTGCGCGGTTTTGCATTTCCCAATGGTTTGTTCATGGCCGTCGTCTCATATGGTCCTTGGTCATTCTCACGTTTCTTGGCCTTTGGGCTTTCGGGGCGGGCGCGGTTTGGCGGCCTTGCGCACGATCAGGCGGTCCGGCAGGCGCAGGTCGAGAACCTCCACGTCACGGTCCAGAACCTTGTGCTGGCGTTCGTACTCCGCCAGCCGCAGCCAGGCGCCGCCGGGGTCGTCCTCGGGCAGTTGCACGTCGATGCCGTTTTCCAGGGTCAGCGTCCAGCGCCGCCCGGACACCCAGACAGCCGCCCGCACCTGGTTCATCAAATCCGGTTCGGCCTTGAGCGTTTCCAAAAGCGCCCTGGCATGGCGGGGCGCTTCGGGGCCGACCACGATGGGCAGGTCGGAGAACCGCTCCAACCCTGTATTGAGGATCACCACCCCTTCGTCGTCGATCAGGTGAAACACCCCCTTGTTCTGCCAAAGAGCGAGCGGGGAGCGTTCCTCGATATGCAACATCACCGTGCCCGGCAGCATGCGTTCGACCACCGCGCGCTTGACCCAGGGCAGTTTCTCGACCCGCTCGCGGGCTTCGTCCGGATCGAAGCCGAAGATCGGCGCCCCCCGGGTCAGCCTGAGCGCGGCCAAAAGGTCGTCGCGCGTGGTCTGCGAGCGCCCGGTGACGAAGATATCGTCGATGCGCAGGCCGGCCTCGGCCGTCTGGTCGACCGTCCAGGTCTGGGCCTTGGTGTATAATTGCGGCACGACGTCGTTGGACCACACCCACCATCCGCCACCGCCCGCGCCGGCCAGCACGGCGACCAAGGCACCCACGCCGACGGCGCGGCTCACCTGCCCGCGCAGCACGCGCTTTCTGGGCGCGCCCGGTTTACGCGCGCGGCGGTTGCCCGCCGCCTGGGTGTCGTTCGCTTCGGTCTTCTTTTCGGCCATCAATCGCACTCCGCCTGTTCAACCATCCAGACGACCAGGTCCTGGAAGGACAGGCCCGCATGGGCGGCCTGTTCCGGCACCAGGGACGTGGGCGTCATGCCCGGTTGGGTATTGATTTCCAGCATGTAGAGGGTGTCGCCGTCGTAGCGGAAATCGGTCCGCGCCACGCCGCGGCAGCCGATCGCCTTGAACGCGCGTTCGGACAGGTCCATCGCCTGGTCGTAGACGCCCTTGTCGACCTCGGCGGGGATCACGTGGATCGACCCGCCGTTGGCGTACTTGGCGTCATAGTCGTAGAACCCGCGCGCGGTGGTGATTTCGGTGACCGCCAGGGCCTTGCCGCCCATCACCGAGACGGTCAGCTCACGCCCGGGGATATAGCGCTCGATCATCACTTCCTCGCCGTAGCTCCACCCCGATCCCTCGAACGGCGGCTCGTTATCGCCCTCGCGGACGATATGCACACCGACGCTGGACCCTTCGTTCATGGGTTTGGCGACATAGGGCCGGGCCATGGGCTCCTTGGCGCGGGCCGCTTCGATGGTGGTGACGACATGGTCGGCGACGGGGATGCCCTCGGCCGCGAACAGGCGTTTGGCCATGGGCTTGTCCATGGCGACGGCGGAGGCCAGCACGCCCGAATGGGTATAGGGGATGCCCAGAATGTCGAGCAGGCCCTGGATACAGCCGTCCTCGCCGAAGCGGCCGTGCAGGGCGTTGAACACGGCGTCGGGACGCGGGTAGAGGCGCGTGATCAGCGCCCCGACGTCGCGCTGCACGTCGATGGTCGTGACCCGATACCCGGCGTCCTGCAAGGCCTTGGCGCAGGCAGCACCCGACACCAGGGAAACCTCGCGTTCGGCGGACCAGCCACCCATCAGCACGGCGACATGGCCGGTCATGGCGTGACCTCCCGCGCCTTGGGCAGGGACGGCACGCCGATGCGGCGGATTTCCCAGTGCAGTTCGACGCCGGTTTCCTCGAGCACCCGCCGACGCACTTCCTCGCCCAGACCCTCCAGGTCCGCCGCCGTGGCGTTGCCCGTGTTAATCAGGAAGTTGCAATGCTGCGGCGACACCTGGGCCCCGCCCCGCGTCAGGCCACGGCAGCCGGCCTCGTCGATCAGTTCCCAGGCCTTATGGCCCCCTTTTCCACCAGATGACGGATTGGCGAAGGTCGACCCGCCCGTGCGCGATTTCACGGGCTGGGTATCGCCCCGCGCTTTCTGAATCTCGGCCATGCGTTGTGAAATGGCATCGACGTCGCCGGGCGTGGCCCGGAACGTCGCCCGGGTGAAGATCACGTCCTCGGGCTGGCCGCAGTGACGATAGGCGAAGGCCATGTCGGCCGGGGAGAGGGCCGCAACCTCTCCCCTGCCGGTCACTGCCCATGCGGCCGCGAAAACATCGGAAACTTCGGCGCCGTAGGCCCCGGCGTTCATGCGCAAGGCACCGCCCACCGTGCCCGGAATGCCGATCAGGAATTCAAGCCCCGCAAGACCCGCGTCGCGCGCCGCGCGGGCCACGTTGACGTCCATGGCACCGGCCCCGGCGGTGACCGTGTCGCCGTCGATGGAAATATCCGCAAAGGCCTTGCCCAGACGGATCACCACACCGGCGACACCGCCGTCGCGAACCAGAAGATTGGATGCCACGCCGATCACCGTGACCGGCACGCCGGCGGGCAGGCCGGCCATGAAGGCCGCAAGGTCGTCAGCGTCCGCGGGTTCGAACAGAACCTCGGCCGGGCCGCCGACGCGGAACCAGGAGAACCCCGCCAGCGCGGCATTGGCCGTCAGCCGGCCCCGCACGTGAGGCAGCCGGTCGAGCAACGTGGTGTCGTAGCGCGCCGCCATCATGCGCTGATCTCCCCGCTCTTGCTGCCGCCGGGAATTTCACGCAGCCCGCCGCCCAGTTCCTGAAGCTGTTCCGGCAGGGCGTTGGCCCAGGCCGTGATCGTGCCGGCGCCCAGGCAGACAACGAAGTCGCCGCTTTTCGCAAGATCCAGGGTGATGCGGGCCAGGTCCTCGGGGGCGTCCAAGGCAATCACCTTGCGGTGGCCGTGGACCTTCAGTCCCTCGACCAGGGAATCCCGGTCGATGCCCTCGATCGGCGCCTCGCCCGCCGCATAGACGGGGGCGACGACCACGGCATCGGCATCGTTGAAGCAGGTGCAAAAATCCTCGAACAGGTCGCGCAGGCGGGTGTAGCGATGCGGTTGCACCACGGCGATGACCTTGCCGTTGGTGGCGTCGCGGGCGGCGGCCAGGACGGCGGAAATTTCCACAGGATGGTGGCCGTAGTCGTCGATCACGGTGATGCCGCCGACCGTGCCGGTGCGGGTGAAGCGCCGCTTGACGCCGCCGAACTTGGCCAGGGCCCGCGCCACGTCGGCATCGGACAACATCATTTCATTGGCGATGGCGATGGCCGCCAGGGCGTTCTGCACGTTGTGCTGGCCGTACATGGGCAGGTGCAGGTCGGCGATCTCGCGGGTCTCGCCGGTCTTGCGGTCACGGATCACGGCGTCGAAGGCGATGCCGTCCAGGCCCGGCGTCATGTTGACGGCGCGCACGTCGGCCTGGGGGCTGAAGCCGTAGGTCACGACGCGGCGGTCGGACACCCGGGGGATCAGGTTCTGAACCTCGGCATGGTCGATGCACAGCACCGCGAAGCCGTAGAACGGGATGTTTTCGACGAACTGCACGAAGGCGCGCTTGAGTGTTTCGAAGTCGCCGTAATGTTCCATGTGTTCCGGGTCGATGTTGGTGACCACGGCGATGGTCGACGGCAGTTTCAGGAAGGTGCCGTCGCTTTCATCGGCCTCGGCCACCAGCCAGTCGCCGGTGCCCAAACGGGCATTGGTGCCGTAGGCATTGATGATGCCGCCGTTGATGACAGTGGGGTCGAGCCCGGCACCGTCCAGCACGGCAGATACCAGCGAGGTTGTCGTGGTCTTGCCATGGGTGCCGCCGACGGCGATCGACCATTTCAGGCGCATCAGTTCGCCCAGCATTTCGGCGCGGCGAACGACGGGGATCAGGTTCTGGCGCGCGGCCACGACCTCGGGATTGTCGGGTTTCACGGCGGACGACACGACCACGACCTGGGCCTGTCCCAGGTTCGCCGCGTCATGGCCGACATGGACGTCGATACCCATATCGCGCAGGCGTTTCACGTTGGCGCTGTCGGCGATGTCCGACCCCTGGACGGAATATCCCAGGGAATGCAGAACCTCGGCGATGCCGCTCATGCCGATGCCGCCGATGCCGACGAAATGCAGGGTGCCGATGTCGAGGGGAAGCGCTCTCATGCCGCCTGCCTTCCTTCGCCGGAATGCCCGTTGGGCATCATGTCGGCCACCATGTCGGCCAGGGCGTGGGCCGCGTCGGGCCGCCCGATGCGGCGGGACGCGCGGGCCGCATGGGCCAGGTGACGCGGGCTTTCGAACAGACTGGTCAACCGCCCGGCCAGGCGCTCGGCCGTGAACACGTCCTCCGCCATCAGCCAGCCGGCCCCGGCCTCGTCCACGGCCTGGGCGTTGGCGAACTGGTGGTTGTCGATGGCATGGGGATAGGGCACCAGGATCGCCGGGCGGCCGATCGCCGTCATCTCGGCGACGGTGGAGGCCCCGGCCCGCGCGATCAGCAGATGCGCCGCCGCAAGGCGCTGGGGAACATCGTCGAAGAAGTTTTTCAGATCGGCTTTGACCCCGGCCTGGGCATAGACCGTGGCCACGCGGTCCAAGTCCTCGGCCCGGCATTGCTGGGTCACGTTCAGGCGCTTCTTCAGAGCGTCGGGCAGCGACGCCAAAGCCGCCGGCACCACGTCGGACAAAACCCGGGCCCCTTGCGAACCGCCGGTGACCAGCAGGTTGAGCGGCCCGCGGTCGGTGATTTCGTCATAGGCCGTCTCGCGCGCCGCCAGGACCGCCGGGCGCACGGGCATGCCGGTCAGGTGGACCTTGGACTTGGCGGCCTCCGGCACCATCAGCGTGCCGTCGATGGAGGTCGCGATGCGCCGCACCCGGGTCGCCAGCAGGCGATTGGCGCGGCCCAGCACCGCGTTCTGTTCGTGGATCGCCGTGGCCAGCCCGGCCCAGGTCGCCGCCATCATGGTCGGCACCGAGGCATAACCGCCGAAGCCGATGACCGCGTCGGGCTTCAACCTGGCCAAAAGCTTGCGCGCCTGCAACATGCCGAGGCCGAGTTCGAACACGCTTTCGATGCGCGCCGTGAACCGCTTGCCGGCGATGCCGCCGGCCCGGATATGATGGGTTTCCAGATTGGCGAGCGCGCCGCCGAAGCCGCCGCCCCGCCGGTCGGTGATCAACGCCAGGCGGTAGCCCCGCGCGCCCAACTCGGCGGCAAGCGCCTCCGCCGGGAACACATGCCCGCCGGTGCCGCCGGCGGCGAGAACGGCCAGATGTCCGGTCATCTTGTCCGTCATCGCACGCCCCCTTCGCCCGGGCGCAGGCGGGTCAACGCAAGCATCATGCCGAAACCCAGCGCAATGGCGACCGTGGACGACCCGCCATAGGACACGAACGGCAGGGTCATGCCCTTGGGCGGGATCAGGTGCAGGGTCGAAGCCAGATTGATCATGGCCTGGACCGCGAATTGGACCAGCAGGCCGGCCGAGGCCAACAACACAAACAAATTGTCGTCCTTGTAGGCGCGGGTCAGGCCGCGGATCACCACGAAGGCAAACAGGCCGACGATGGCGACGCAGACCAGCATGCCGAATTCCTCGCCGGCGACGGCGAAGATGAAATCCGTATGGGCGTCGGGCAGCACTTCCTTGACCCGTCCCTCGCCCGGGCCGCGCCCGGTCAGACCGCCGTTGTGGAAGGCGTCGAGCGACCGCATGACCTGATAGCCCTCGCCCGCCGAGGGATCGAAGAAACGGTCGACCCGCGCCCGCACATGGCCAAAGGTGAAATAGGCGCCGACGCTGGCGGCCAGGAAAGCGAGGCCGATGCCCATGACCATGACGATCGGCAGCCCCGCCAGGAAGAACTGCACGGCCCAGACCGCGGCGACGACCATGGTCATGCCCACGTCCGGCTGCATCAGCAGCAATGCCGCAACCATCAGGAACAGGCCCGTGGCGACCAGATTACCGGGGTAGCCTTCCTGTAGCCGGGCCTGGGCGAAGAACCAGGCCGCGGTCACGGCAAGGGCCGGTTTGACGAATTCCGACGGCTGCAAGGACAGGGCACCGAAACTGAGCCAGCGCGTCGCCCCCTTGATTTCCGGCCCCACGGCCAGCACCGCCACCATCAGCACCATGGACCCGGCCAGCACGGCCATGGCCAGACGGCGCACGCCCTTGGGTGACAACAGCGAGGTGCAGACCAGGATGAACAGGCCGAGCCCCAGGTAGAGCACCTGACGCCCCGCGAAATAATAGGTATCGAGGCCCAAGCGCAAGGCCACCGGCGGCGAGGCCGCCAAGGCCAGCACCGCCCCGGTCATGGCCAGCACGGCGACGGCGGCCAGGTTCCAGCGATCGACCGTCCACCACCAGCGGGCCAGGATCGAATTGTCGGTGCGGGCGAGCGTGCTCATCTAGGCAACCTCCCCCGAGATGTCTGACTTGAAGGCATCGGGTGCCTCGGTTGGGTCGAGATGCTTGCCCGGCAGGGCCTCGACCGCATCCTTGAAGGCATCGCCCCGGTCCTCGAAGCTGGCGAACTGGTCGAACGACGCACAGGCCGGCGACAGCAGGACCACGGGCTTTTCCGCCTTGTCCTTCTTGGCCTGAGCAAAGGCCTGACCGACCGCCTTCGTGACCTCGCCGGAAATGGTGAAAGGCACCTTGCCGTCCAACACCTGGCCGAAGCCCAGCGCCGCCTCGCCGACCAGATAGGCATGGCGGATGCGCGGGAAATAGTCGGCAAGGCCCGTGATGCCGCCTTCCTTGGGACGGCCGCCGGCGATCCAGTAAATGGTGTCGTAACAGGCCAGCGCCTTGGCGGCGGCGGCGGCGTTGGTCGCCTTGGAATCGTTGACGAAGGCGACGCCGTCGACGACCTCGACCGGCTCCTGGCGATGGACCAGGCCGGGAAAGCTTTGCAGGCAGGCCATGATGACCCGACCCTCGACCCCGGCACGCCGGCAGGCGGCATAGGCCGCCGCCGCGTTCTGCCAGTTGTGCGGGCCTTGCAGGGCGGGAATGTCCTTGAGATCGGTGACCGGAACTTCCTGGCCGTCCATGTCGTCGACCAAAACGCCGTTGACCACGTAGACGCCGCCATGGATGCGCCGCTCGCCCGAGATCGGCACCACGATCTGTTCACCGGCGTCGGCCAGGTCCTCGTAGATCGCTTCGCAGTATGCATCGTCGACGCCGATGATCGCCGACTTGGGGTCGGTCTGACGGTGGAATATCTGGCGCTTGGCCGCGACGTAGCCGTCCATGTCACCGTGCCGGTCCAGGTGATCGGGGCTGATGTTCAGCAGCACCGCGATGTCCCAGGTGATGGAGAGCGTCAGGTCGAGCTGATAGGACGACATCTCGAGAATGTAGTTTCCGCCCTCGCCCAAGGGCTCAAGCGACAGAGCGGGTGGGCCCAGGTTGCCGCCGATGTCGGTTTCGCGCCCAGCCAACTGCATGATGTGGCAGATCAATGACGTGGTGGTTGACTTGCCGTTGGTGCCGGTGATGCCGATGTAGGCGGCGTCGCGCTGGGCACGGGCCAGAAGCTCGATGTCGCTGACGACCTCGCAGCCGGCGGCCTTGGCCAGGTTCACCACGGGATGCGGTTCGGGATAATGGAACGGAATGCCGGGGCTGAGCACCAGGGTCGTCAACTCCCGCCAGTTGCAGGTGTAGAGATCGACCAGGGGGATATCCATTTCGCGGGCGCGCTGCCGGCTGTCCTCGTTGTCGTCCCAGGCCCAGACCTCGGCCTCGCTGTCGATCAGCGCCTTGCAGGTCGCCAGGCCCGAACGGCCAAGGCCGAGGACCGCGACCGGCATTTTGTAGAAGTAGAAAAGATCGATCATCGCCCCCTCACCGCAGCTTCAGGGTGGCGAGGCCCGCAAGGGCCAGGATGGTCGCGATGATCCAGAATCGGATGACGATGGTGGCCTCGGCCCATCCCTTCTGTTCGAAATGATGATGCAGGGGCGCCATGCGGAACACCCGGCGGCCGGTCAACTTGAACGAAATCACCTGCACGATGACCGACACGGTTTCCAGCACAAACAGGCCGCCGACGATGGCCAGCACCAGTTCATGCTTGGTGATGACGGCGACGGCGCCAAGCGCCCCGCCCAACGCCAAAGACCCCGTATCGCCCATGAAGACCTTGGCCGGCGGCGCGTTATACCAAAGGAACCCGAGAGCGGCCCCCACCAGCGAGCCCATGAACACGGCCAGCTCGCCCGACCCGGGCACGTAATGAAGTTGCAGATAGTTGGCGAACACGGTGTTGCCGACCAGATAGGCGATCAGCGCGAACACCCCGGCGGCGATCATCACCGGCACGATGGCAAGCCCGTCCAGCCCGTCCGTGAGGTTCACGGAATTGCTCGCGCCGACCATTACGAAGCAGGCGAACACGATGAACATCCAGCCCAGGTCGATCAGAACGTTCTTGAAGAACGGCAAGGCCAGGGTCGTTGCCAGGGGATCCGGCAGGTGTGCCGAAACCCAGAACGCGGCGACCCCCGCGATCGAAATTTGCAGGATCAGCTTCAGCTTGCCAGGCAGGCCCTTGGAATTGCGCTTGCTCACCTTCAGGTAGTCGTCGAGGAAGCCGATCACACCGTAACCGATGGTCACGCCAAGCGCCGTCCACACGAAGCCGCTTTCCAGGTCCATCCACAACAGGGTCGCCACGACGGAGGCAACCAGGATCAAAAGCCCGCCCATGGTCGGCGTGCCCTGCTTGGTGATCAGGTGGCTTTCCGGGCCGTCGTCGCGGATCGGCTGACCGCCCCTCTGCTTCGCCTTCAAAACCTCGATCAGCACGGGGCCGACCATGAAGCTGATGATCAAGGCGGTGATGACGGCGCCGCCCGTGCGGAAGGTCAGGTAGCGGAACACGTTAAGGACCGCGAACTCACCGGCCATGGGGAACAGGATTTCATACAGCATTGTCCGTCCCCTATTCCCCGTTGACGGCGCGGCCGCGACCGCCGTTGCCGTGTTCATGGTCCGAATGCTTATCAGCCAATGCCGTCAGGGCATCGACCACCGCGCCCATGCGCGATCCGAACGACCCCTTGACCAGAATGACGTCACCGGGCCGCACGGCGGAGGCGACCAGGGGCGCCAGTTTGTCGGACGTCTCCGCATGGCCGCCGCGCATCTCGCGAGGCAGTTCGTCGAACAGACAGCCCATCCCCGGGCCGGCGGTGAACACGGCGTCGATGCGGCGCTGGGCCAGCGGGGCCGCCAGCGCGCGATGCATGTCGTCGGACGTGTCGCCCAGTTCCAACATGTCGCCCAGAACGGCGATGCGCCGTCCGTCCTTGGCCGGCTCGCTCATGCCCAGAACCTCGATGGCCGCGGTCACGGCGACGGGGCTGGCGTTGTAGCTTTCGTCGATCAGGGTCAATTCCCCTCCTGCAAACGGAATGGCCAGACGGTTGCCCCGGCCCTTGGGCGGCGCCAGACGCGCCAGCATGGCGGCGGCCACGACCGGGTCCGCCCCCATGGCCTTGGCGGCGGCAAGGACACCCAACGTGTTGAGAACCCAGTGGCGGCCCGGCACGCCGACGCGGTAGCGCAACGCCGTCCCGGCGACATCCGCCAGCACGCCCGTGCCCAGCGCGTCGGGGCGTGTTTCCGTGGCCCGCACGTCGGCCGCCTCGTGCAGGCCGAAGGATATGACCTGCCCCGCGCCGGCGTTGCGGGCGGCGGCGGACAGGCGGTCGAACATGGGATTGTCGCGGTTGAGCACGGCCGTGCCGCCGGCGATCAGGCCGTCGAAGATTTCCGCCTTGGCGTCGGCGATTTCCTCCACCGACCGGAAGTATTCGCTGTGGACCAGTTCGACCGTGGTGATCAGCGCGACATGGGGGCGCGCCATCTGCGACAGCGGGCGGATTTCGCCCGGATGGTTCATGCCCATTTCGAACACGGCGGAGGTCGCCTCGATCGGCAGGCGGGCCAGGCTGAGGGGCAAACCCCAATGGTTGTTCAGGTTGCCCTTCGACGCATGAACCTCGCCCTTGCGCGCCAGGATCATGGCCAGGGCATCCTTGCTGCCGGTCTTGCCGACACTGCCGGTGACGGCGCAGATCTTGGCCCGGGAACGGTCGCGGGCGGCGCGGCCCAGGCCTTCCAGGGCCTGCGTGGTATCGTCGACCCGCACGCCAGGGGCGTCGGTGGGAATGTCCGTGAACCCGCGCCGCACGACGACGCCGGCGGCACCCTTTTCCAGGGCCGCCCGGGCATGGTCGTGGCCGTCGGACGCAACCCCCTTGATGGCGACGAACAGGTCGCCGGGCATGAGGCTGCGGGTATCGATGGACACGCCCGTGGCTTGCCAGTCACCGACGGCATCGCCTTCCGTCGCGGCGGCGGCGGCACCGGCGTTCCACAGCACGTAGGGCGCTTTGGTCATGCCCATGGCCTTACCCCTCCTCCGCCAGGGCGGCGCGGGCCGCCTCGCGGTCGTCGAAAGGCAGGATGCGGGAGCCGACGATCTGGCCCCGCTCATGGCCCTTGCCGGCGATGACCAGAATCTCGCCCGCCGACAGGTCGGCGACGGCGGTCGCGATCGCCTCGCCCCGGTCGGCGATTTCCGAGGCGCCGGGGGCGGCTGCCAGGATTTCGGCACGGATTTGATCGGGGTCCTCGCTGCGCGGATTATCGTCGGTGACGATGACCCGGTCGGCCAGGTCGCCGGCGATGCGGCCCATTTCCGGGCGCTTGCCACGGTCCCGGTCGCCGCCGCAGCCGAACACCACGGCGAGCGCACCCGCCGCATGGGGACGTAGCGCCGTCAGCACGTTTTCCAAGGCATCCGGCGTATGAGCGTAATCCACATAGACGGCGCCGCCCGTGGGCTTTTCGCCGATCCATTCCATGCGCCCGGGGGCGCCCGACAGGCTTTCCAACGCCGCCAGGGCGGTTTCCGCCGCAACCCCCGTGACCCGGGCCAGGCCCAGGGCGCAGAGCGCGTTCATGGCCTGGAAGCGTCCGGCCAGGGGCAGAAACAAATCGCGCTCAACACCCTCGGCCATCAAGCCGAGGTGCTGGCCGCGGGCTTCGGGCCGGGATGACAAAAGCTTGTAGTCGACACCGCGTTCGCCGTAGGTGCGGACCCGCAGATGGCGGGCCTGGGCGGCGGCGATCACGTCGGCGCCATGGGCATCGTCGGCGTTGATGACAGCGGCCCCGCCATCCACGACCAGGGTATCGAACAGGCGGCGCTTGGCCTTGAAATAGGCATCGGTGCTGCCGTGATAATCCAGGTGGTCGCGGGTCAGATTGGTGAAGGCGCCGGCGGCGATGCGCACACCGTCGAGCCGGCATTGGTCGAGACCATGGCTCGACGCCTCAAGCGCCAGATGATCGACACCCAGATCCGCCAGATGCGACAGGTCCGCGTGCAGGTCGGCCGGATCGGGCGTGGTCAGCCCTTCGTCGCGCGAGAACACGTCCGACTGAATGCCCAGGGTCCCGGCGCTGGCGGCCTTAAGGCCCGCCTGTTTCCAGATCTGACGCAGGAAGCTGGCGACCGAGGTCTTGCCGTTGGTGCCGGTGACGGCGGCGACGGTTTCCGGCTGATGCGGATAGAACCGCGCCGCCAGCAGGGCATAGCGGCGGCGTGGGTTGTCCGTATCAAGGAGCGGCGTGGTCTCGTATCCGTCGGGCAACCGGGTGCCGGGCGGCGCCAGGATCGCCGCCGCCCCGCGCGCCAGGGCATCGGGGATGTAGTCGCGGCCGTCGTTGGCGGTGCCGGGAATGGCGGCGAACAGGAAACCGGGCGCGACGCGGCGCGAGTCACAGGTCACGCCCGTGATCTCCGGAGCCCTCGCCCCGGCCGTCTGGCCGCTGTTCATCTCGTCCATCCACATGTCACTCAGCCGCACGCACCTGCTCCGGTTGACGGGAAATGCTTTCGAGTTCGCGAAGAGCCGCCGGCTTCAGCGCGGGCGCGGCCCCTTCCGCTTCGCCCGGAAGGTCGCGGACCGCCGCCAGATGCGGCATGCCGTATTCAGGCGAAATGCCCATGATCCCGGCCGTGCGCTGCACGATGCGGCCGACCGCCGGTGCCGCGACCCAGCCGCCCGTGGCGTAACCGAAGGATTCCTTGGTGCCCTTGGGCTCGTCCACGACGACGCAGACCACATAGCGCGGCGCGTGGATCGGGAACGCGCCGACGAAGGACGCGATGTTGGCCTTGTCGGAATAGCCGCCGGCCTTGATCTTTTCCGCCGTGCCGGTCTTACCGCCGATCAGGTAGCCGTCGGCTTCCTTCTCCGCGTTCTTGCCGGTGCCGCGGCTGACGACCAGGCGCATCAGGCCGCGCATCTTGGCCGAGGTGTCCGGCGAGAACACGCGCGCCCCCGGAATGCCTTCCGGCGCCTGCTGCTTAATCAACGTGGTCGGCCGGCGGATGCCGCCGTTGACCGTGGTCGCGATGGCATTGGCGAGCTGCACCGGCGAAACCGAAATGCCGTGGCCGTAAGAAACCGTCACGGTGCTGATTTCGCGCCACGGCGATGGGACAAGAGGGTGACCTACCTCAGGCAACTCAACGGGGGACGGACGCAGGAGGCCGAGCCGCCCGAGGTAGGTCTGTTGGGCTTTGGTGCCCACATCGAGGGCCATTTTGGCTGCCCCGATATTCGATGAAAAAATCAGGATCTCCGGCACGCTGAGCCAGCGGTTCTTGGCGTGGTAATCGGTGATCGCGAAGCGCGCCACGCGCATCGGCTTGGATGCGTCATAGCCGCCGGAAATGGCGACCACGCCGGAATCCAGCGCCATGGCGGCGGTCAACAGCTTGAAGGTCGAACCCATTTCATAGACGCCCTTGGTGGCGCGGTTGAAACCGGCCTCGCCCAGCATTTCCACCGGGCGGTTGGGGTCGAAATCGGGCAGGGAGACCATGGCCACCAGTTCGGACGTATTGGCGTCCATCACGATGGCCGTGCCGCCAAGGGCGGAATATTCCTGCACCGTGTTGGTCAGCACCTCATGGGCGATGGCCTGGATACGTAGATCGATGGACAGTTGCAGGGGAGCTCCCCCACCCGTCAGTTTGCTTTCGAAATGGCGTTCGATCCCGGCCGTGCCGCGGCCGTCGATGTCGGTGACGCCCAGCACATGGGCCAGCAGGCGACCCTGGGGGTAGACCCGGCGCTCGCCGCGCTCGAACTGAATGCCCGGCAGGCCCAGGCGGTTGACCGCGTAATGCTGTTCCGGCGTCAGGTTGCGTTTCAGGTAGACGAACCGCCCGCGCGAGGCGAGGCGCTTTTCCAGCTTCTCGCGGTCCAGGTCCGGCAGCACGCGGATCAGCTTGTCGGCGGTTTCCTGCACATCCATCACATGCTTGGGATCGACGTAAAGAGAGACGGCCGGCAGCGAGGTCGCGACGACGATGCCGTTGCGGTCAACGATGTCCGCCCGTTCCTGAACCGGAGCCAGGGGATTGACGCTGCGCGCCAGGCGCGGCTCGGCCCGGTCGGCGAACAGGGTCAGGTCGACCACCCGCCAGCCCAACGCCATGAAGGCCATGGTGATGACCAGCCCGGTGACGATAAGGCGCGAGCGCCCGGTTTCCAGGGCTTCGGCCGTGCGGCCCGTGGGGCCGCCCCGGTAACGCGCGAAATCGAACAAATCACCCTGCATGAGGGACGCGATCATCGTCCGCCCTCCTTCACCGGCAGGGGGGCGAGGCCGAGGGCCCGGCGGATCGCCGGCAGGGCATCCTCGACCGCCTTGTCGCGGGAAGATGTGACGGCGGGCGCGGGGGCCGCTTCGGCCCTTGGTTCAACCGTGCGGTCGGCGACCTCGACGGTGGGCCGCCAGGGAATGTCCTCGACCGCGCCAAGCTGTTTGGTCGCGATGGGCTCCAGCCCCAGATAGCGTTCAGACAACATCCGCAGACGTTGCGGGTCGTTGAGATGCGCCCATTCCGCCTGCAGCACGTGGACGGCGCGGTTGTCGCGGGCGATGCCGCGGTTGAGGGCATCGAGCTGATCCTCCAGGTCCTGGACCTGGTAGCTGACCATGAACAGGCCGAGCGACATGACGGCGGCGAGAACAAGGGCGAGGAAGGTCGTGCGCTTGCTCATGTGCGATCCCTCCTCATCATGCCGCCGCCCGGGCGGGGGCGTCCGTGCGCACGGCCCAGCGCAGGCGGGCCGAACGGGCGCGCGGGTTGGACCGGGTCTCGGCCGCGCCCGGCTTGACCGTGCCGCGGGTGATCAGGGTGAAGGTCGGCTTGTGGGTGCTGACGGGCAGGTCCGGCAGATGGCGTGACGGGCGCGGCCCGGCGCCGGAGCGTTCGCGCAGGAATTCCTTTACCACCCGGTCCTCCAGCGAATGGAAGGACACGACGGCCAACCGGCCGCCCGGCGCCAGTATCGCCTCGGCCCCGGCAAGGCCGCGGGCCAGTTCGCCCAGTTCGTCGTTGACGAAGATGCGCAGCGCCTGGAACGTGCGGGTCGCGGGATCGATGCCGTCCTTGGATTTCTTGACGACGCCGCGGATCAGGTCGGCCAGTTCCTCGGTGCGGGTGATCGGCGCCTTTTCCCGCAGTTCGACGATGGCGCGCGCAACGCGGCGCGACGCCCGTTCCTCGCCGTACTTATAGATAAGGTCGGCCAGTTCCTGTTCGGCCATGGAATTGACCACGTCGGCGGCGGTCGCCATGTCGTGGCCCAGGCGGCTGTCGGAATCCATGCGCATGTCCAAGGGCCCGTCGGCGCGGAAGGAAAACCCCCGCGCCGGGTCGTCCAACTGCATGGAGGACACGCCGAGGTCGAGCGCCACGCCGTCGATCCGCCCCACCCCGACGGAGGACAGCAGTTCCTTCATGTCGCCGAAGCGCCCGGCCAGCACCGTCAGGCGGCCCGGAAATTCCTGGCCCAGTTCGGCGCCGATGGTTTGCGCCAGGGGGTCGCGGTCGATGCCCCAGACCGTGCAGTCGGCGGCCTCCAGCAAACCGCGGGAATATCCCCCGGCGCCGAAGGTGGCGTCGACATAGACGCCGCCGTCCCGGGGCTCCAGGGCGCGGAGAACTTCGGCAAGCATGACCGGGGAGTGACGGGATTTATCAGCCATCGCCGTCCTCCCCGGCCGATGCGCCTGGCCGTTTCGGTAATTTCAATGTCATGCCGCGCGATTTGGCGCGCTCGAAGGCGCCGCCGCGCTGGGCTTCGTAGGCGACCGGCTCCCACATCATCATGCGGGTGCCGCGGCCGACGAACAGGACCTCGTTCTTGATGTTGGCGTAATCGCGGAGATCGTCGGTCAGGACGATGCGGCCTTCCGGGTCCATCGGCAGCTCACGGGCGTTTTCCAGGATCACGGCGGCCAGATCGTCCTGGTCGTCGGAGAACACATCGAGATTCTCGAGCCCTTCGGCGAGGCGCATCATGAAAGCCTCGTCGCAGGCTTCGAGCGCCGGATACTTGAAGGACGGAAAGGCATAGAGGCCGGAAAAGGCGTCGGCATCAGACTGGCCGCGCGACAGGGCCGCGCGGAAGGGCTTGGGTACGCTGACCCGTCCCTTCTTGTCGATCCTGTTGACGTGCCGTCCGACCAGCAGCGCCACCGCTACCCCCTTAGGGCTTTCGCCCGATTCCCGCTCGGCGGGGATGATCGCGCCCAACTCCGGACGTCGTCCCCGCACCCGCGTCCGCCGGTCCTCCGACCGAAAAGAATTCCGTGATTCCCTCCCGGAATTCCTCAGTGGCGCCGCCCCCGGCCCCCGATAACCGCCCCGCCCGTAAGGACAAGGTGCGGCCCGGCGTCCGAAAACACTGCGCCATTCACGCACTTTGGGCATGTTTGGGATATCATGGGATATCATGGGCGTCAATGGAATTGGCCTGGGATTCCATGGGCCTCGGCGGGCCACAGCGCGGCCGTTAACGAAGATGAAACCATGATTTCCCCGCTTCCCGGCCCGGCGCGCACAGCCGCCACGGGCCGCCGGCATCCGGGGCCGGGTCAAAAAAGTTCCGATATGGGACGATTAAAGCCCCCGAAGCGGGCCTAATTTTGCGGGCATGGGGGCATTTTTGGGGCGGATCGGGGAATCCGGGCGGCGTTACCCGTTGGCCAAAAGAGCAGCGAGATCAACGATGACACGCTGATCAGGGCGACCGGTTAAATACATAAGACCTACAAAGATGATCGGGCCACCGCACAGAATGAGCGACCAGCCTAACAAGGCTGCGGTCGACCATGTTTCGAAGGGCCTGGGCGAAAACACCAATTCCCGACCATTACTCTCGATCAACCGGTGCTCATGATCTTCGAACAGGCGAACGACCGACGCATCGGTTGGCCGCTGATCCTGCATTAACTTGGCGAGGCCAAGCTGAGCGGCCTTGTAATTCCGATCGGCCTTGCGCCTGTAGATGACACCAAATGCGATGCCGAGGACAGAAGACACGACAATCGGCCCGAATAAGTAAATGTAGAACCCCATCCGGGCCCCCTCTTCGCCTTCGTACATCGTATCGTAGGTAGAGTAATTAGGACCAGACGGCCTGTAAGCCGGGTTCTGTCCCCGGGCGCCTCGCGGCGGCCCGATGGACGGCCATTCATCTGGGACGGACGTCGCCGCCCGCCTCGCGCAACCTACCCGAAGGACGATGCGGAAACGCATCCGCGGTCCGAAGCCGCCGGCCCTTCCTATTCGGTTTTGCTCCCGGTGGGGTTTACCGTGCCGTCCTTGTTGCCAAGGACGCGGTGCGCTCTTACCGCACCCTTTCACCCTTACCCGGCTCGAAAGCCGGGCGGTTTGCTTTCTGTGGCACTTTCCCTAGGCTCGCGCCCGCCGGGGGTTACCCGGCACCGTGTTTCCGTGGAGCCCGGACTTTCCTCCCCTTGCAGCTTTCGCCGTAGCAAGAGGCAGCCGTCCAGCCGTCTGGTCCTAGCCTGTTATAGACAGACAAAAAGATGTTGCCAGAGTGAAATTTACTTTCGGTCACATCCAGTTTCCAAACGCCTTAGGTGCATACATATCTAAGTGCCCAGGACTAAACAGAAAATTCACCGGCAAATTGTCAAATAACTCAAATTCCTCGACCAATGGCTTAAATTTTTCTATTCCAAATTGGGAAAGACAATTATAAAAAATAACTAAAAGTTCATTATCAGAAAGAAGAGATCTAATTATATTAGAGTAAAATTTCTTATTATCTACTTCGCTATTGTGTATAAATTTGAAAATTGTATATAGATATCTAAAATAATGACCTAAATCTTGTTGATTATCGGTCCAAAATGACAAATATGCACTTTCAATTCGATCAGCCTCCGAAGAAAATTCACCATGCTTTGCAATGTACACAAGCTGACCGCGAATTCGGTAGGCCCTACCTAGCCGACCAAAAAACTGCTCAAAACAATCTCTGCCACTTACCGTAACAGCCCCCTCTGAACGGATATCAATAGAATTCACAATATCATTGTGCAACCTAAGCATTTGAAAAAATGTATTTTCAAAAGATTGATGTTTAGTTTCTTTTACTTGACTCTGCAATACTTCTCTTGTACTTTTTAACTCTTCTCTTTGTAATTTAAGTTCCTCTTTTTGAAGGAAAATCGTAAAAATAATGCCGGCAAACGCCAATCCGGAAAACCAAGATGTAAGAACCCCAAAGCTGTCGCCGAACACGCCCGCTTTGCTGACATCTCCAAGAGAAATTGGCCAAGAAGTTACAACAATAAACGCCCCATACAATATGACGACCGTAGTGACTGCCGACACCCCGATCACTAATCGCTTGCGCAGTTCACGTTCTTGTTTATCAATTGCATCCATACGGTAATTTTCATCAAGTTGTGAATATTTAGCAATCCATTATTGAATAAATTTAATTTTCCAAAGCTCAGGAGCAATATCTCTAACCGAAACTGTCCTCGTCCCGGCGCAGGACCTCGACCAGCCCCAGAATGCGCCGCGCCGTCTCGGGGTCGATGCGCCCCGTCACGCGGTCCGGGCGGAAATGGCGCTGAAAGGCCTTCAAGGCTGCATTGAAGTCCGTGACGTCGTAGCCGATTTCCCGAAGCGCATCGGCCAGCACGGGCCGGTCCATCATCAGATTGTCCGCTTCGCCCGGCCACAGGCCGATGCCCTTCCCGGCCAGCCGTTGCCACGGGAACAGTTCACCCGGGTCGGTCTTGCGCGTGGGCGCCACGTCGGAATGGCCGACCACGTTGCGGGCCGGAATGGGATGGCGGGTGAGGACGCCGAAACACACGGCCTCAAGCTCCCTGATCTGCGCCTCGGGGAACTCGCGGTAGCCCCATTCGTGGCCCGGGTTGACCAGTTCGATCCCGATGGACCGCGCGTTGATATCCGTGCGGCCGCGCCAATGGGCCACGCCCGCGTGCCAGGCGCGCATTTTCTCGTCCACCAGGCGGTGGACCGTGCCGTCCTCGTCGATCAGGTAATGGGCCGAGACCTCGGCCTTGGGGTCCTTCAGGCGGTCGAGCGCCGCCGCCGCCGTTTCCATGCCGGTGTAGTGCAGCACCAGCATGTCCACGGTGAAACCCGGGCCGCGCTCGTCGCAGTTCGGGCTGGGGTCGATGACGATCTCGGGCATGGAAATTCCCCCCATGGGATTGGAAAGGCCCGCGCCAATTATACCCTAAAGCCCGCGTTCCTTCTTGACCTGATCGTAGGCCGCGTTGATGGCCGCCATCTTGTCGTTGGCGAGGTCGATGAATTCCTGGGGCATGCCGTCGGCCATCAGCTTGTCCGGGTGGTTCTCGCGGATCAGCTGGCGGTAGGCCTTTTTGATGTCGGCGTCCGAATCCGTGCGCTTCACGCCCAGAATTTCGTAAGGGTCGGCCTTCTTGGGCTCGTTCAGGTGCATGGCCTTCAGGCGCTCGAACCCCTGGGGCGTGAAGCCGAAGATCAGGGACGTGCGGCGCAGGAACTCCATCTCGCCGGGATGCACGGCGCCGTCGGCCTTGGCGATGTGGAACAGGGCCGCGAGCAATTCTTCCAGCACCGCCGGTTCGCGGGCGAACATCATGGCGATCTGTTCGGCATAGGGCTCGTAGCCGGTCGCGTCCTTGCGCGCCTCGTTGAACAGCTTGCCGACGGCGGCCTCGTCCTCGGGCGGAACGTGGAACATGCGGCGGAAGGCGAGGATTTCGTCCTTCGACACCGCCCCGTCCGATTTCGCCATCTTGGCGGCCAGCACGATGACGGCCTGGGTGAAGGCGACCTGACGGGCTTCGTTCTGTGCGTCGGCGCCGGCATGGCCGCCGGACAGAAGGGCCTCTTCCTCGGCCTTTTTCTGATCGTACATATGGCCCGCGATGCCGCCGATGAGCGCACCCAGCGGGCCGCCCATGGCGAACCCGGCAACCCCGCCGACGACTTTACCCCAGATGCTCATGGTCGATTGACTTCCCCCGCCCTTGGCGGCTTGTTGACGGCGCCGGCGGCGCATTTCCTCGGGCCGCAATTTAGGATGGTCCGAGCCGTCCCGCCAGGGGCAGTTTGACGGCGAGATCCTTGGGGTCAATGCCGAAGGTCAGGCCCAGAATATTGATCTCGACCCCCTCCTCGACCCCGGCCATCACGCCCAGCAGCCCGAACAGGGACAACTGATAACCGGTGCCGCTCGGCGTTTTGGCGGCGAAACCGCCACCCGGAAGATAGTCCTTGCCGATCGCCGTGGGCGGCAGGTCAAGGGCCAGTTCCGGCACGGCGCGGGCGACATGGGCGGTGAAGGTGTTGGAATTGGGCCCAGGCCAGACCGTATAGGTCCTGGCATGGGGATAGGCGCGGGCGGCGGCGTCGATGCGCGCGATCATGTCGTCGACGCCCGCCCCCCGCTTGTCCGCGAGGATTTCCGGCTCGGCCCCGAACCAACGCTGGTCCGGCGCCTTTTCCGTGATGACCAGGGCCGATCCGCCATGGCGCGCGCGCCAGCCGATGATCTCGTAGACCGTGAACGCCGCCGCGTCGGTCGGCTTGGCCGCGATCCAGGTATGGACGCCGAAGATGCCGCGCCAGGAAAAGGCGCGCGCCGCATAGACCTGAACGATCGCTTCCCGGGTCACCGCCGGGTCGGGCGCGATGCCCGTGGGCTCCCGGCTGGCCGTGCGCCAATCCGCCATGACCGTGTGCTTTCCAATGCCGGCGGCCGCGCCGACGACCAGAAGCACAAACAGCCCCTTCGCCACGGTCCGCAATGTTTTGGTTTTCAACATGATGATCCAGATAAATCCAACGCCTTACTACTTAGGCAGGCAGCAGCCGTTTCGCCAGTTGCCGCCATACCGCGGGCATAAGATAGATGGGGAACTGGCCGACCACGAAGTAAAGCATGGTATCCGGGTCGATGGCCGGCAGCAAAACCGCGATCAGGATGGCGAGGTTGCGGTTACCGGACGCGAAGGACGCCGACAGCACCTTGACCCGGTCCCAGTCGCGGCCCAGCACGCGCCCGACCGCCACGAAGACCCCCGCCCCGGCAAGCTGAAGGCCCGCATAGACGGCGAAGCTGAGGATCGTGACGAAAATCACGTGGTCCGGATTGTCGCGGAACGCCTGCGGCACGCCCGCCATCAGACCGGCGGCGAAACCGACCAGCAAAATCACCGATATCCCGTGCAGGGGCTGGCGCCAGCCGTCGATCCGCGCGCGGCCGAGAACCCGCTGCGCGATCACCGCGGCGGCGAAGGTCGAAGCGACCAGCGCCGCCAGCCGCCCCATGAGATCGAGCGTCGACAGGGGAATATCCACCAGGGCCGACGAGACCACGGGCAAGGTCAGCGGCACCAGGAAGGTTTCGGCGATCAGCACCAGCAGCAGGAACGCGCCGTCGAGCCCGATGACCATCCCGACGGCGGGCGTGGACATCAGCGGGCAGCTGGCCGCCGTCAACACCATGGCCGCGATCAGGCCCGGCGACAGTCCCGTATCCTTGACCAGCAGCCAGGTGACGATCGGTGTTACCGCCAGCATCCAGACCAACGTGATGCCCAAAAGGAACGGCCGGCGGATATGGCCCCTCACGTCGGCCCAGTCGATATGGACCATGGACACGAACATCAGGACCCAGACCATTTCCGTCAGCCAGGGTTGCAGATGCACCGTCACGCCGGGGAAAGCCAGGCCGGAAAACACGCCCACGGCCATCATGGTGGTGGCGTGGCGGCCGAGAAAAGCGAGGCCGGAGACGATCAAGGCGGCGGGGTTCATTGGATCGGTCCTGAGGTGGAGCGGGCGGCATCCGGGCACTTGCGCGGAAATCGATTATGGGGCAAACCCAGATGTATACAATCCGATCAAGAAATCCCAATCCCCAAGGAGCATCCATGGCCGAACAGGTTGATACGGTAGTCATCGGCGCGGGCGTCGTGGGCCTGGCCTGCGCGCGCACCCTGGCCCAGGCCGGGCGCGACGTCATCCTGCTGGAAAAGGCCGACGATATCGGCACCGGCACCAGTTCCCGCAATTCCGAGGTCATCCACGGCGGCATCTATTATCCCAAGGATTCGCTGAAGGCGCTGTGCTGTGTCGAGGGCAAGCAGATGCTCTACGAATATTGCGCAAGCCACGGGGTCGAGCACAACCGGATCGGCAAAATCATCGTCGCCATCACCGAGGACGAGGTTTCCAAGCTGGAGGAACTGAAGGCCAAGGGCGAGGCCAACGGCGTTCACGACCTGACCTGGCTGGACGCCAGGCAGATGAAGGAGATGGAGCCCAACGTGACGGCGGCGGCGGGCCTGCTGTCGCCCTCCACCGGCATCGTTGAAAGCCACGGCTACATGCTGTCGTTGCAGGGCGAACTGGAAGACCGGGGCGGCATGATCGCCTTCAACACCCCGGTGGAAGGCGGCGAGGTGCTGGCCGACGGGCGCATCCGCATCCGCGCCGGCGGTGACGCCCCCATGGAACTGGACTGTTCCCTGGTGGTCAACGCGGGCGGGCTTTACGCCCAGCACATCGCCCGCGCCATCGACGGCATCCCGGCGGACAGCATCCCCGGAATTTTCTACGCCAAGGGCCACTATTTCACCATCGCCGGCAAAAGCCCCTTCAACCACCTGATCTATCCGGCCCCCGTGCCGGGCGGGCTCGGCACCCATTCGACCCTCGATCTCGGCGGCGGCACCAAGTTCGGGCCCGACGTGGAATGGCTCGACGTCACCCATCCGGACCAGATCGACTACAAGGTGGACGAAAGCCGGGTCGACAGCTTCTACACCGCCATCCGCCGTTACTGGCCGGGGCTGGCCGACGGCGCGCTGTCACCGGGTTACACCGGCGTACGGCCCAAGTTGACCAACAGCAACGACAAATACGCCGCCGACTTCGTCATCCAGGGCGCGGACGTACACGGGCTGGCCAATTACGTCGGCCTTTACGGCATCGAAAGCCCGGGGCTGACCTCGTCGCTCGCGATCGCTAAACGGGTCACGGCGCTGGTTCCGTCCTAGCCGCCGACAGGCGCGCCGCGGTTATTCCGCGGCGACGCCCTGGCCGAAGACCTGCGTGAACCGTTCGGTATAGCGGCCCCAGACCTCCGGGTTCTTCAGGCGCGGCGGCTTTTCACCGCGCAGGATCGCGACCCATTGCTCGGCCGCCGCCTTCGCCATGTTGTAGTTGCACTCATAAGTGACGCCCGCGTTGTGGGGCGACAGCAGCACGTTATCGAATTCGACAAATCGGTTGTCGGCATTGCCCGTGGGTTCGATCTCGAACACGTCGAGCCCGGCCCCCTGGATACGTTTTTCACGCAGCGCCGCGACCAGCGCGTCCTCGTCGGCGATACCACCCCGCGCCGTGGTGATGAAATAAGCCGTGGGCTTCATGAACGCGAAAGCGCGGGCATCGATCATGCCGCGGGTCTCGGCGTTCAGCGGACAGTTGATGGACACGATGTCGGCTTCCCGGAACAGGGTTTCGAAATCGACCTTTTCCGCCCCGCGTTCGGCAAAATCGGCGTCGCTGATATAAGGGTCATAGGCAATCGCCTTGGCGCCGAACACCTTCACATAGCCCGCGACCAGCCGGCCGATGTTGCCCAGGCCGACGATGCCCACCGTCTTGCCGGTCAACTCCGAGCCGATGAAGTTCTGACGATCGATCCGCGGGTTGGCGCGGATCGCCTTGTCGGTCTGCGCGATCTGCTTGGACAGCGTCAGCGCCAGACCCAGCACATGCTGCGCCACAGACACCGAATTGGCGCCCGAATTGTTGACCACCATGATGCCCAGATCGTTGCACGCATCGACGTCGATCATATCGTAACCAGCCCCGGTCGAGGACACGGCCAGAAGATTGGGGCAGCGTTCCAGGAACGCCCGGTTCGGATACCAGGCTTTCGGGGTTTCGTTGGTCGGCATGAACTGAATGCCGTGGACTTGGGCAAGAAGGTTCCAATTGTGGTCGGCATCGTCTTCGAAGGCGATGCGCTGAGGCGTGATCTCCGGCGCGGCGGCCAGGATGTCCATGGCGATGGGATCGACGAATTTGTTGAAGTAGGCGAGAGTGCGCGACATGGGGAGGGATGTCCTCTGGGCTTGTGTTTTTGCTTGTGAGGCTGTTCTATCCGGTCTGTCATAAAGCCGACAAGAAAAACCGGGGCCTGCGGGGGCTTGAGAGGACCGGCGACCGACCACATGGCGGACCAAACACAATCATCGGGCTGGCACGTCTGGATCGACCGGGGTGGCACCTTCACGGATCTGGTCGCGCGGGCACCGGACGGGCGGCTGGTCACCCATAAGCTGTTGTCGGAAAACCCTGACCAGTACGAGGACGCGGCCCTGCAGGGCATCCGCGACATTCTGGGCATGGCCGCCGGGGAAGCGATCCCCCGGGATGCGGTCAGCATCGTCAAGATGGGCACCACCGTGGCCACCAATGCGCTGCTGGAGCGCAAGGGCGACCGCACGGTTCTGGCCATCACCGACGGCTTCGGCGACGCGCTGCGCATCGGCTATCAAGCGCGGCCCGACATCTTCGCCCGCCACATCGAATTGCCGGAAATGCTGTACGAGCAGGTGATCGAAACGCCGGAGCGCATGAACGCCCAGGGCGAGGTGCTGACACCGCTTGACGAAAACCGCCTTCGCACCGGGTTGCAGGACGCCTTCGACGCCGGCATCCGCGCCGCCGCCATCGTGTTCATGCACGGCTACCGCTATCCCGACCACGAACGCCGGGCCGCCCGCATCGCCCGCGACATCGGCTTCACCCAGGTGTCCGCCAGCCACGAGGTCAGCCCCCTGATGAAGCTGGTCAGCCGCGGCGACACCACGGTGGTCGATGCCTATCTGTCGCCGATCCTGCGCCGCTACGTGGACCGGGTAGCCGCCGACCTGGGCGACACGCCGCTACAGTTCATGCAGTCCAACGGCGGGCTGACCGACGCGCGCCTGTTCCAGGGCAAGGATTCGATCCTGTCGGGACCGGCCGGCGGCGTGGTCGGCATGGTCGAAACCGCGCGCATGGCCGGGTTCGAAAAGATCATCGGCTTCGACATGGGCGGAACGTCGACGGACGTGTCGCACTATGACGGGGAGTACGAACGCACCTTCGAAACCCTGGTCGCGGGCGTGCGCATGCGGGCACCCATGATGAACATCCACACGGTCGCCGCCGGCGGCGGGTCGATCCTGCATTTCGACGGGGCCAGATACCGGGTCGGTCCCGACAGCGCCGGGGCGGACCCGGGCCCGGCGTGCTACCGCCGGGGCGGGCCGCTGGCCGTCACCGACTGCAACGTCATGCTGGGCAAGGTGCAGCCCAAATACTTCCCCGCCGTGTTCGGCCCCAATGCCGACCAGCCGCTGGACGACCGCGCCGTGCGCCGCAAGTTCGAGGAGATGGCGGCCGACATCCACGCGCAGACCGGCGACGACCGCACCCCGGAAGAGGTCGCCGAAGGCTTCCTCAAGATCGCCGTCGAGAACATGGCCAACGCCATCAAGAAGATTTCCGTGCAGCGCGGCCACGACGTGACGGAATACGTGCTCAACTGCTTCGGCGGGGCGGCGGGGCAGCATGCCTGCCTGGTCGCCGACGCGCTCGGCATGAACACGGTGTTCCTCCACCCCTTCGCCGGCGTGCTGTCGGCCTACGGCATGGGGCTGGCCGACGTGCGGGCGATCCGTGAGAAGGCGGTCGAGGCGCCGCTTGCCGCCGGCCTGACCGCGCCCCTGATGGAACTCATCGAAGGGCTGGAAAAGGAGGCCCGCGCCGAAATCGACGGCCAGGGCATCGCCAAGGACAACATCGAGACCTTCCGCCGCGCCCATCTTCGCTACAAGGGCACGGATACGGCCCTGATCGTGCCCTTCGGCGACCGCCACAAGATGATCGACGAGTTCGAGACCCTGCACCGCCAGCGCTACGGCTTCACCGCCCCCGGGCGCGGGCACATCATCGAGGCCGTGTCGGTCGAGGTCGTCGGCCGCGCCGGCATGGCGGAAGACCCGGACATCGCCGACATCCCCGGCGTGGCGGCCCTGCGCCCCATGACCCTGGTGCCCATGACCTCGGGCGGCAGGACGTACGAGACACCCGTCTATAGGACCGAGGCGCTGCTGCCGGGCGACCGTCTGGCCGGACCCACGATCCTGGTCGAGAACACCTCGACCATCGTGGTCGAGCCGGGCTGGGCCGCCGAGATGACCCGCAAGGGTCACCTGATCCTGACCCGCGCCGAGCCGCGCCCGGAGGTCCATGCCATCGGCACCCAGGCCGATCCGGTGATGCTGGAAATCTTCAACAACCTGTTCATGTCGATCGCCGAACAGATGGGCACGACCCTGGCCAACACCAGCTATTCCGTGAACATCAAGGAACGGCTCGATTTCTCCTGCGCCGTGTTCGACCGCAAGGGCGAACTGATCGCCAACGCGCCGCATATCCCGGTGCATCTGGGGTCCATGGGCGAAAGCATCCGCGCCGTGATGCGGGACAACGCAGGCCGGATAAAACCCGGCAACGTCTATGCCCTGAACGCCCCCTACAACGGCGGCACCCACCTGCCGGACGTCACGGTCATCACGCCCGTGTTCGACGACAAGGGCGAGGACATCCTGTTCTACGTCGGCTCGCGCGGCCATCACGCCGACATCGGCGGCATCACGCCCGGCTCCATGCCGCCTGACTCGAAGACGGTCGAGGAAGAAGGTGTTTTGATCGACAACTTCCTGCTGGTCGATCAGGGCAATCTGCGCGAGGACGCCCTGCGTGAATTGCTGTGCGGCGGCCCCTACCCCGTGCGGAATTTTGATCAAAATTTGGCTGATCTGGCGGCCCAGATCGCGGCCAACGAAAAGGGTGCGCAGGAACTGCGCAAGATGGTCGATCACTTCGGCCTGAAAACGGTCTGGGCCTATATGGACCATGTCCAGGACAACGCCGAAGAAAGCGTGCGCCGGGTGCTCGACGTGCTGACCGACGGGCAGTTCACCTGCGAGATGGACAACGGCGCCGTGATCGACGTGAAGATCAAGGTCAACCATAAGAAGCGCGAGGCGACCTTGGATTTCTCGGGCTCGTCCGCGCAGCTGGACAGCAACTTCAACGCGCCCACCGCCGTCTGCCACGCGGCGGTGCTCTACACCTTCCGCACGCTGATCGACGACGATATCCCCTTGAACGCCGGCTGCCTGAAGCCGCTCAAGCTGGTGATCCCTAAGAAATCCATGCTGTCGCCCGAATATCCCGCCGCCGTGGTCGCGGGCAACGTGGAAACCAGCATGATCGTCACCGACGCGCTGTTCGGCGCCCTGGGGGCCCTCGCCTCCAGCCAGGGAACCTGCAACAACTTCACCTTCGGCAACGACCGCCATCAGTACTACGAAACCATCTGCGGCGGGTCCGGCGCGGGGCCTGATTTCGACGGCACGGACGCGGTGCACACCCACATGACCAATACCCGCCTGACCGACCCGGAAGTTCTGGAATGGCGCTTCCCGGTCATGGTCGAACGCTTCGCAATCCGCCGGGGATCGGGCGGCGCCGGGGCGCATCGCGGTGGCGACGGCGTGGTGCGGCGCATCCGCTTCCTCGAGGACATGACGGCGGCGATCCTGTCCAGCCACCGCCGCGTGCCGCCCCACGGGATCGGCGGCGGCGGCCCCGGGAAGGTCGGGCGCAACGCCGTGGAACGGGCCGGCGGCGGGGTGGAGGAGCTGACCGGCACGGACCGCCGCGAGCTGAAACCCGGCGACGTGTTCATCATCGAAACGCCGGGCGGCGGCGGCTTCGGCATTTTATGAATATGTTGTATTTTGTAACAATGAACCTTCTCTTATATGATTTTTACTAATGCTGTTTATTTTGTTCGGGGAAAATGACGATGGATAAATATACAACGCCTCAGGTCTTCGGAATCGTTCGTGATATTCCACTAAACTACGTCGTGAGAAAAAGCGTTGATGAGTCACTCGTAGAAAATCTCACTCGTGACAAACATTTGGTCATCTATGGTAGTTCTAAACAAGGCAAAACCTGCCTCCGAAAGCACTGTCTACAAGATGACGATTACATCCTTGTTACCTGTGACAACAAGATGGATTTGAGCCAACTTCACGCGTCAGTTCTCAAGAGTGCTGGTTATGAAGTGGAACAGGGGCAGACAAAATCTGTAAGCGGCGGCCAGAAAGTTTCTGCAAGCTTTGGAGGGAGCATCAAAGTACCAGGAGTAGGTGAGATTGGCGGCAAGGTCGGAAACGAAGACGCGTCGCAAGAATCCGTCCAAATCTCTACCTCTAAACTTGAATTAGACCCAAGGGATGTTAACGACATAATTAAAGCACTCAACAATATAAAATTTAAAAAATATATTGTACTTGAAGATTTTCATTATCTCCCAATTGACACACAAAAAGATTTTGCTATCGCATTAAAGGCATTCCATGAAGCTTCTGATATTTGTTTCATTGTCGTTGGTGTGTGGCTAGAAGAAAACAGATTAATTCAATTCAATGGCGACCTAACAGGCAGAGTAATCGCTATCAATGCGGATCAATGGCAAGCTGAAGAATTAGAACAAGTAATGTCTGATGGTGGAAAGAAATTAAATGTTGTCTTTGATGACGCATTCACCAAAGACTTAATAAAAGGCTCGTTTGATAGCGTTTCAATTGTACAAGAAAGTTGCTATCGAGCTTGCAAAATTGAAAATATAAATACAACCCAAGACCATCCAACAAAAGTTGGATTCGGACAAGATGCAAAATCCGTTGTTAAAGAAGTTGTAGATTCTCAATCAGGAAGGTATTCTGATTTTATTATAAATTTTTCTATGGGATTTCAAAAAACTGAACTTGAAATGTATAAATGGATTTTATATCCAGTTTTAAATTCAGCCCCTAAAGAACTAGAGGATGGACTTCGCCTAACTGATATCAGCAGAGAAATTCAATCAAAGCACCCGAGAGGCGAGGAACTCAACCCTGGAAATGTGACACAGGCACTTCAATCTGCGGCCTCCTTGCAAGTGAAACTAGGAACTGTTCCAATCATTTTAGATTATGATCAAACAAACACACGGTTAAATGTGGTAGATAGAGGGTTTTTAATCTGGTTAAGCTACCAAAAAAGAGAAAATTTATTGAATTCGGCCGGGTTGCCATTTGATTAATAGCCATTTTCGGCACCGTGCAAATCCCCCTTAACCGGCGCTTAACCAAGGTTTCCTATAAGATTCCCAAGATTTTGGACCGATTCGGGGGGTGTTTGACCGCCGGGCCGTCGGGGCATAGACTCCTCCGGCAGTTCGGCGCGCCGACCGAATCCTTAAGAACTTGAGGGAGTTTCACCGCGTGCGCAGACGGCCGATTGCCGGAACGACGATTGCTGGGTGGCTGCTGGCGGCGGCATTTTGCGCCCCCCAGGCCGCGCGCGCGGCCCCGCTTGAGATCGAACTTGCCCGCCTGATCACCAACCATCCCAATATCCTGGCCGCCGAGAACACTCTGGAAAGCAACCGCCAAGGCATCGACGTCGCCAAGGCCAAACGCCTGCCGACCCTGAGCATGACCGGCGACGCGGGGCGCGAGTTCATCGACAGCCCGTCGACGCGCGCGTCCGGCGCCAAAAGCATCGAGAACAAGAACGTCGCCACCTTCACCCTGTCGCAGAACCTGTTCGACGGCTATGCGACGCGGACGGCCATCCATATCGCCGAACTGAACGAGCATCTGGCCCGCATCACGCTGGAGGGCACGCGGCAGAACACCCTGTTCCAGGGCGTGCGCGCCTATATCACGGTGCTGCGCCAGATGCGCCTGCTCGGCATCACCATCGAAAGCGAAGGCCGCATTCAACGCCAGCTCAACCTGGAAGACGAACGCGTGCGCCGCGGATCGGGGATCGCCGTTGACGTGCTGCAGGCCAAATCGCGCCTACAGGTCGCCAAGGAACGGCGTGTCGGCTTCGAGGGCCAACTGCGCGACGCCATGTCGCGCTATCAGCAGGTATTCGGCTTCCCCCCCAATCTGGAAGACATGTACGACCCGCGCCCGCCGGTCAATGCCGTACCCAGCGAGCTTGACCGGGCGCTTGCCATCGCGCTGGTCGAAAACCCCGCCGTCCGTGAGGCCGGCACCAGCATCGACATCACCCGCCAGCGCGAGGTCGAGGCCAAATCCGGGCTGTATCCGACCATCGACCTGGAGGGCGAGTTCAACATGGAACAGAACAACGGCGGCGTGCTCGGCACCCGGCGCGATTACACCATCGGATTCCAGGCCGATTGGGAACTGTTTTCCGGCTTTTCGACCCGCTCATCGACCCTGCGCGCCGCCTATGACACAGCCGCCAACCGCAACAGGCTGCAGGCCGCCGCGCGCACGGTGGAAGAACAGGTTCGCCTGGCCTGGCAGGCCCTGGAAACGGCCCGCGAACGCGTGATCCTTCTGGAAAACGCGGTCAACATCGCGTCGGAAGTGGCGCAGAGCCGGCGCAAACTGCGCGCCGCCGGTAAGGAAACGGTGATCAACGTGTTGGACGCCGAAAACGAGGTCAACAACGCGCAGATCAACTTCACCACCGCGTCCTACGACGAAAAGACCGCCGCCTATCAGCTTCTCCTCGCCCTCGGCCGCCTTGATCCCTTGAGCCTGAACCTCGTGGTGCAGTAAACCTTAGATCAGGCCGACGTGGATACCCCTGGACGGCCGGCACAACGGAGTTGCCCCGCCATGGAAGGTTCCCTGTTTTCCCGTGACCGGCTGGTCACCCTCGACGCCGTCCGCGCCGCGCGCGCCAACATGCCCCACGCCATCCGGCGCACGCCCATCGTGCCCGTGGCCAGGGATAGCGCGGAAGTGGGGCGCGAAACCCTGTTCCTGAAGTGCGAGAATTTGCAGGTCACGGGCGCGTTCAAGGTACGCGCCGTGTTCAACGTGATGCATTATCTGACACCCGAACAGAAGGCCAAGGGAGTCGTTCTGGCCTCGTCCGGCAACTTCGCCCAGGGTTTCGCCTTCGCCGGCAAGACACTGGGCGTTCCCATCACCGTCGTGATGCTGGACGCGACCAGCCCCTACAAGATCCAGGGTACGGAAGGCTATGGCGCCGAGGTCTATCTGTGCGGCACGGATGCCCTCGCCCGCCAGCCCACGGTCGAGCGCCTGGCGCTTGAGCGCGGCATGACCGCCATCGACACCTGGGAAGACCCGCCGATCATCGCCGGTCACGGCACCATCGGCTTCGAGATCATGGAACAATGCCCCGACGCGCAGCAGGTCCTGGTCCCCGTGTCGTCCGGCGGGGTCGCCGGCGGCATCGCGGCGGCGGTCAAGCTGATCAATCCGAACGTGAAGGTCGTGGGTATCCAGCCGGAAGGCGCCAACGCGGCCTATGTGTCGCGCCAGGCGGGTACGCCCACGGCCATCGATTATTGGGACAGCATCGCCGACGGGCTGAGTGCCCGGCGCCCCGGCGAATATCCGTTCATGCATCTGGAAGCGTTTCTCGACGACATCGTGCTGGTCTCGGAACAGGACATCGCCCGCGCCTTCAAGAGCATCCTGACCCGTACCAAGATGCTGGGCGAGCCGGCCGGCGTCACGGCGGCGGCCGGGTTCCTGTCGGGCAAGGTCGATACGTCACTGAAGACCGTGGCCGCGCTGACGGGCGGAAATTTGACCCAGGAAACGGTGCTCAAGCTTCTCGACATGGCCGCCGACTGAATCGGCTGTACGGGACCGGGCTTAGGTCTTTTCCCCGGGCACCGGCGGCTCGACGCCGCCGGGCCCATCCTTGCGTTCCTGGCCCGGCGGGTTCTTGCGCCGGATGATGATGTCGCCGTTGGGCAGAACCTCGGGCATCTCGTACTGAGGAATGGTCATGATGAACAACTCGAAGGCGCGCAGAATCTTCTTCGTCCCCTCCTCCAGCAGCATTTCCGGATCCGTCGGCTGGGATTGCGCCTGGGCGGCGGCCATGGGGGCGGCCGCCAGCATCAATGCAAGGGCGGCGGCCGAACCACGGCGAAGGGTCGATGACGTAACGGATGGCATGGTAGTGGCTCTCCTGTGGCGGGCCCCCTGTGGTCCCCAAATCTGTGACGGGTTCAACCGTCCTTGTTCAGAAAGACGGAGGACGCCGCGAATGCGTCCAATTCCTGCGCCGTGGCCCCCCGCAGGGTATCCAGGCGGTCCAACTCCCGGCACACGGCGTCGCGCTTTTCGGCAAGCGCCTTGAAATGCAGATCGCAGCCGGCGACCTGGGGCGGATAATCGCGAAGTTCCTGAAAGATCGGCCGCTTGGCCGCCCGCAGACGGTCCTGCAATTCCTGCCAACGTGGGCTCGGCATGGCCGCATCTTCGGTGCGATGGGTGGCTTTGAGATTGCGCATGGCAAGATCTCCGCGGGCGATGGTCCTTCACATATGGCCGGCAACCACCATGCCCGCAAGTCCGGTGGACGGTTTATCCCGGCCCCTGGGCGATGTCTTCCAGCCCGTCACGGGACAGGATTTCGACCGCCCCGCCCCGCTCTGCGCCGATCACCCCGGCGTTGCGCAGCTTGGTGAACGACCGGCTGACCGTTTCCACGGTCAGACCCAGATAGTCGGCGATATCGGCGCGGCGCATGTTCAGGCGCAGCGACCCGTCGTCGTTGACGCAATCGTGGGCCTTGTCCATCAGAGTCAGCAGGAAGACCGCGATGCGTTCCTCGGCGGTCAGACGGCCGAGCGACAGCATCTGCCCCTGGGCGGTGGTGATTTCGCCCTGCAGTTTCAGGATCACCGCCTTGGCCAGCGACGGATAGCGGTCGACCAGTTCCACGATGCGCGCGCGCGGAAAGGCGCAGACGGTCGCCGCCGTCAGGGCCTCGGCCGTGACGGGATAATCGAGGCTGTCGGGCAGACCGATCAGGTCGCCCGAGAAGTAGAACCCGGTGACCTGGCAGCGTCCGTCGGCGAGAAGCTTGTATTGCTTGAACAGGCCCGAGGTGACGGTAAAAACATCGCCCGCCGGGTCGGCTTCCCGGAACAGGGTCTGACCGGCCGCCAGCTTGCGGCGGCTTACGTGTTGCGCGAGATGGGAAAGTTCATCCGTCTTCAGACCGGCACACATGGCCAAATGGCGGGCGACGCAACTGGCGCACTCCTGCGGCAGATGGTCGTGTTCCCGGGCGGCGTCACACAGGCCGACTACCTTGGCGCTAACTAATGCCATTGATCCTTACCCAAGGCTGCTTCCGGCGGGGACAAACCCATTTCCCCCCGCCGGAGTGTATTATAGAGCAGCCCGGGGTTCACGCAATTCCAGATCGTGTTCCCCCGCGATTCGCGCTTATTCGGCCGCCTGGTTCGCGGTCTGCACGATGACGCCCGCGTGCTGGGTGACCATCACCTTGTTCAGCAGCTTGACGCAGGAATAGACCGCGAAGGTATGCGGACAAGGTGTTTCCGTCAGCTTGGCCAGTTCCAGGACGGCGCCGATCAGGGCTTCGGTTTCGAGCGAGCGGCCCGCCTCGACATCCTGCAACATGGAGGTCTTGTGGGCGCCGACGCTTTCGGCCCCGTCGATGCGTTTTTCGATGGTGTGGCGGAAGGTAATGCCGAGCTTTTCCGCGACGATCTGGGCTTCCTCCATCATCTTCTGGGCCAGAAGCCGGGTTTCCGGGAACTGGCAGATGTCGACCAGGGTCGCGTGGGTCAGCGCGCTGATAGGATTGAAGCTGAGGTTGCCCCAGGCCTTGAGCCAGATTTCCGAGCGGATGTCCTCGAGCACGCGGGAACGGAATCCGGCTCCTTCGAGCAGCTCTTTCAGGCCTTCCACCCGCGGGCTGATCGATCCGTCCAACTCGCCGATGGGGAAGCGGTCGCCTTCGACGTGCTTGATGACGCCCGGCTCGGTCACGGCGGCGGCAGGATAGACGACACAGCCGATGATACGGTCACCGTCGATGTGCTTGGTCAACACGCCGTCGGGGTCCAGACTTTCCAGCTGCTTGCCGTTGTGCGGGCCGCCGTGGTTGTGGAAATACCACCACGGAATGCCGTTCTGCACGGTCATGATCATGGTGTTGGGACCCATGAGCGCACCCATGTCCTTGGCCACCAGTTCCAGATAGTGGGCCTTGAGCCCCAGGATGACCAGGTCCTGTTCACCCGCATCGGCGCATTTTTCAAACGCCTTCACCTGGGCGACATGTTCCGATCCGTCTTCCCAGATCAGTTTCAACCCGTTCTGACGGATCGCCTGAAGGTGCGGTCCCATATCGATGACACTGACGTCGTTTCCGGCCAAGGCCAGTTTGGCGCCCATGAGGCCGCCGATGGCGCCGGCGCCGATCACGCATACTCGCATGATGTTCTCCCTGCTTTTCTCTGTTTCCCTGCGGCGGGCACGTCACGCGCCCGCACGGTGTTCCCTGCGTCGGATCCGGTTGCGAAGCGGACCCGTCCGAATGCTGGTGGTCTAGTTATCGAAAGTGTTGCTTAGCGTGCCGATTCCATCAATGACAATCTCCACCGTGTTGGACGGCTCCTTCATGGTGCCGACGCCGACATTGGTGCCGCAGGCGATGACGTCACCCGGCTCCAGCGTCACATCGTGGGAAATTTCACTGATCAACTTGGCCGGTGTGCGCAGCATGTCCGAAACCGGATAGTTCTGCCGTTCAGCACCGTTGAGGATCGTCTTCACGGTCAGCTTCATCGGGTCCAGATCCGTGGCGACGACCGGCCCCATCGGGCCGAAGGTGTCGAAGCTCTTGCAACGGGTCCATTGGGCGAAGGTTTCGTCCCGCTTCAGGATGTCGATGGCCGTGACGTCGTTGACGCAAGTATAGCCGAACACGTAGCCGAGCGCGTCCGCTTCCGACACGTTCTTGGCACGGCGGCCGATGACGATGCCCAGTTCGCCTTCGTAAACGACCTTGCCGTCATAGCTGGCGGGCCGTTCGATGGCCGCACCCGTGCCGATGACCGAATTGTTGGTCTTGATGAACCACAGCGGTTCTTCCGGGCGCACGCCGTTCATTTTCTCGCGCATGGTGTTGTAGTTGTTCCAAAGGGCGACGATCTTGCCCGGCCGCACCGGCGCCAAAACCGTGACGTCCGCCAGATTAACGGTCTCGCCGGTCGCCTTCGCACCTTGGAACATGTCCCCGGAATGCACGCTGATGACATCGCCGTCGAGCGTGCCGAAACCTTCCGCACCCTGGCGTGCGTACCTGATCCACAAAGTCATTCTTCTGTTTCCCCACGAATTGCTGCTTATGTCGCGGCCTGGGCCGCCCCGATTGCTGACGGATTGTATACGTTTCAACGGGGGGCGACATTAAACAGGCCGCGCCGCGCATGGCAACAGAACGCGATGACGCAGTGCAGCGAAAGCGGGGATTATTCCTGATCGTGGAAATGGCGGGGAAAAATGCCGCCGGATCGGAATTTAGTGGTGGAAGAGAACCGGAATTTCGGCCTTTTCGACCACGTATTGGGTAACGCCGCCGATTTTGAAGTCGTGGCGGCGGGCATGGGCATAGCCACCCATCAGCAACAGATCGATGCCGTTGTCGGCGCAAGCCTTCAGTAGCGTCTGGCCGACCTCGTGCGGGTCGCAATCGAGAATTCGGGTCTCGCTTTTCTTGCCGTGCCAACGCAGGTATTCGGCAAGGTCCGACGCGGGAAGTTCATCGCCATGAGTCTCCGGCGCCGACAGGATCAGCAGTTTTTCCGCCCCTTCGACGATCGGCCGGGACGACGTGACGGCGGCCGCGATCTCGGCGCTGCCGTTCCAGGCGATGGCGATGTTCCGGCCGATCTCCTTGATGTCCCGGGGCGGGACGCAGATCACGGGCTTGCCGGTTTCCATGAGGGCCGCTTCGAAGGTGTTGATGCCCAACTGTCCATCGGGCTGGGCGACGAAGATCACATCGGTCAGACGGCCGCGGCGGGCGACGACGTTGGCCTGGCGGCCCTTTTCCTCGTGCCACGAGGCGGATACGCCCTTTGCGCCATTGCGTGGCTCGGTGATGTCGGCGATGCCGTGGCGTTCGCAATAATCCACGTACAGCTTTTTGACCCGGGCCTCTTCCTCGGCCGCATGGGTTTCCGCGATTTCGTTCACCACGTCACGCACGCCGGCCAAGGTCGCGCCGTAGGCCAACATGTCTTGAGAACCCATTCGGGCATGGACGACGTCGATATGGGCATCGAATTTCTTCGCAAGCGCCACTGCGGCGTTCAGGACCAGTTCGCCCTTACCATCACCACGCACGGGAACAAGAATATTTCGGATGCTCATGGTCGTCCTCCCCTTATGGCCGGACCGCCCCGGCCAAAACGGCCGGGGCTGCCGGAATTGGTCAGATCACTCTAGCGTCTAGAACAGACCCTCGATTTGACCTTGGTCGTTGAGATAGATGTTGTTCGCCGACGGCACCTTGGGCAGACCCGGCATCGTCATGATGGCGCCGGTCACGGCGACGATGAATTCCGCCCCCGCCGACAACCGCAGTTCGCGGATCGGCACGGTGAAGCCCGTCGGCGCGCCCTTGGCGTCCGGATCGGTCGAGAAGCTGTACTGCGTTTTCGCCATGCAGACCGGGAAATGCCCATAGTTTTTCTGCAAATCGGCGAACTGCTTTTCGATCGCGCCGTCGCAGGTGATGCCGTCGCCGCCGTAGATCTTCTTGACGATGGTTTCGACCTTGTCGCGCAGCGGCATGTCGTCCGGGTACAGCGGCTTGAAGTCGGCGACGCCGGAATCGGCGAGTTCGACAACATGCTTGGCCAGGTCTTCCGTGCCGGCGCCGCCGTCCGCCCAATGGGTGGCGATGAAGGCTTTCACGCCTTCGGCTTCGGCCGCCGCCTTCACGGCCTGAAGTTCGGCGTCCGTGTCGGTGATGAAGTTGTTGATGGAAACGGTCACCGGCACACCGAACTGCTTGGTGTTGCGGATGTGGCGGACCAGGTTGTCGCAACCCTTCTTGACCGCGTCCACGTTCTCCGTGCCCAGGTCGGCCTTGGCCACCCCGCCATGCATCTTCAGCGCGCGCACGGTGGCGACGATGACCGCCGCCGCCGGCTTGAGGCCCGCCTTGCGGCACTTGATGTCGAAGAACTTCTCGGCGCCCAGGTCGGCGCCGAAGCCGGCCTCCGTCACGACGTAGTCGGCAAGCTTGAGCGCCGACTTGGTCGCGATGACCGAGTTGCAGCCATGCGCGATGTTGGCGAACGGACCGCCGTGGATGAAGGCCGGGTTGTTTTCCAGCGTCTGCACCAGGTTCGGCGCGATGGCTTCCTTGAGCAGCACGGACATCGGGCCCGGGCCCTTGACGTCGCGGGCGTAGATCGGCTCGCGGTTGCGGTTCTGGCCGATCACGATGTTACCGATCCGCTCCGTCAAATCCTGCAGGCTGGTGGCCAGGCAGAAGATCGCCATGATTTCCGACGCCACGACGATGTCGAAGCCGTCTTCGCGGGGGAAGCCGTTGGCGACGCCGCCGAGCGAGTTGGTGATCTGACGCAGCGCCCGGTCGTTCATGTCCACCACGCGCTTGAAGGCGACGCGGCGGCTGTCGATGGCCGGCTCCAGGCCCCAGTAGATGTGGTTGTCGATCAGCGCCGCCAGCAGGTTGTGGGCGATGCCGATGGCGTGGAAGTCGCCGGTGAAATGCAGGTTGATGTCTTCCATCGGCACGACCTGGGCATAGCCGCCGCCGGCGGCCCCGCCCTTCATGCCGAAGCAGGGGCCGAGGGAAGGTTCGCGGATGCAGATCATGGCCTTCTTGCCGATCTTGTTCAGACCGTCGCCCAGGCCCACGGTGGTCGTGGTCTTGCCTTCGCCGGCGGGGGTCGGGGTCACGGCGGTGACCAGGATCAGCTTGCCGTCGGGGTTTCCTTCCAACGACTTCAGGTAGTTCATGTCGACCTTGGCCTTGTGCGGGCCGTACTGCAGAAGCGCGTCGCCGGGAATGCCCAGCTTCTCGGCGCCGACATCGGCGATCGGCTTCATGGTGGCTTCGCGGGCGATTTCGATATCACTTTTGGGCATGGTTTCCTCTCGCGTCCCTCTTTCGGGATCTCTGGAGCCTGGGTTGTTTCCTCTGGGTCGATGGCGGCCGCCGATCAGGCGCCCAGCACCTTCCCTTTTTGCAGGCCGACTTTGGCCACGTATTCAGCTGCGGTGATCTTCTTGTCGTCGTGGGGGCGCAGGCGCATCACCTTGACGGCGCCGCCGGGGGCCGCGACCAGGATGTGATCGTCTTCGATGCCGACGACCTCACCCGGCTTGCCGCCGGTGTCGCCGTCGACCTTGCGGGAATCAAAGATCGACAGTTCGTTGCCGTCGATGGTGGTCCAGGCACCCGGCTGCGGGTTGCAGCCGCGGATCTGGTTGTAGACCTCGGCCACGGGCTTCGACCAATCGATCTGCATGTCCTTCTTGCGGCACCAGGATTCGTAAGTCGCTTCGTCTTCGTTCTGGGGGATTTTCGGCGGGTTGCCGGCTTTCACCATGTCGATGGCTTCCAGCATCATCGCCACGCCGCGGTCGAAGATCTTGCCGAAGTAGATATCGCCCAGCGTATCGTCGGGGCCGATCGCGACCTTGTCCTGATGCAGGATGAAGCCTTCGTCCAGGCCGTCGTCGGGCCAGAAGATGGTGATCCCCGTTTCCGTGGCACCACCGATGATCGGCCAGTTGATGGACGACGGGCCGCGATGCTTGGGCAGCAGGGACGGATGAAAGCAGATCGACCCGTGGGTCGGGATGTCGCGGGCTTCTTCCGGCACGAAGATGATCATGTAGGCCATGACCATCAGGTCGGCCTTCAGGGACCGCATGTGGTCCAACACTTCCTTGTCCGTGTAGTTGGGCGGCTGGAACAGCGGCAGACCCTTTTCCAGGGCGAATTCCTTCACCGGGTCCGCGGGCTTGCCTTCCTTGTCCGGCGCACAGAACACGCCGACGATTTCGTCTTCGCCCTTTTCCAGGATCGCTTCCAACGTGGCCTTGCCGAAGGCCTGCTGGCCGTTAAGGATCAATCGCATGAGGGTCCTCCCTTGGGGATATTTTTGGTTCGCTGGAACGGGGGCGGTTAGACCGCGCCCCCGGATTTCGCAGCTTCGATTTCGTCCGGATTCAGGCCGATTTCCGCCAGGATCTCGTCCGTGTGCTCGCCCAGAAGCGGCGAGCGCTTCACATCGGCCGGGCAATCGGACAACTTGATCGGGTTGCCGACCGTGAGGTAGGCGCCACGTTCCGGATGGTCGACCTCGACCACCGTGCCGGTGTCGCGCAGGCTCTGTTCCTCGGCGATTTCCTTCATCGACAGGATCGGGCCGACGGGGATGTCCAGCGGGTTGCAGATTTCCATGACCTCGAACTTGGTCTTGGTCATGGTCCAGGCCTCGATGGCCTCGAAAATCTGATTGAGATGCGGCAGCCGCGCCTTCGGCGTGGCGAAATCCTCTTCCGTTTTCCATTCCGGCTTGCCGATGACGTCGCAGATCTTCTCCCACACCGCAGCCTGGGTGATGAAGTAGGTATAGGCGTTGGGATCGGTTTCCCAGCCCTTGCACTTCAGGATGCGGCCCGGCTGGCCGCCGCCGGAATCGTTGCCCGCGCGCGGCGTCGCGTCGCCGAAGGGGATGCCTTCGCCGAACTGGGAATACTCGGTCAGCGGACCGGCCTTCAGGCGCTGCTGGTCGCGCAGTTTCACGCGGCACAGGTTCAACACCGAATCCTGCATGGCGCATTCGACGCGCTGGCCCTTGCCGGAATGGGTCCGCTGATACAGCGCCGTGACGATGCCGAGGGCCAGGTGCAGGCCCGTGCCGCTATCGCCGATCTGCGCCCCGGTAACCATGGGGATATCGCCCAGCATGCCGGTCGTGGAGGCCGAGCCGCCGGCGCATTGCGCGACGTTCTCATAGACCTTGCATTCGGCGTATGGGCCGGGGCCGAACCCCTTGACCGAGGCATAGATCATGCGCGGGTTGATTTCCTGGATCTTTTCCCAGGAAAAGCCCATGCGGTCGAGCGCGCCGGGCGCGAAGTTCTCGACCATCACGTCGCAATGCTGGATCAGCTTGGTGAAGATCGCCTTGCCCTCGTCGGACTTGGTGTTCAGCGTCACCGAGCGCTTGTTGTGGTTCAGCATGGTGAAATACAGCGAGTCGGCGCCGGGCACGTCGACCAACTGCTTGCGGGTTGCGTCACCGACGCCCGGACGTTCCACCTTGATCACGTCGGCCCCGAACCAGGCGAGAAGCTGGGTACAGGTGGGGCCCGACTGCACATGGGTCATGTCCAGAATTTTGACGCCTTCGAGAGCTTTCATTGTTCGTTCCCGTTATTCAGTTTTGATCGGATAGAGCTGCGTTACTTCTTCGCGACGACGCTCTGCGGGTTTAGATTGCCGATGCGACCGCTTTCGGTGCCGGCGTTTTCGTCGATGACCGCGTTGACCAGCGCCGGCCGGCCGGCCTTGATGGCCTCGGTCACCGCCTGGTTCAGTTCGTCCGGAGATGTCGCGTAGAAGCCGAGGCCGCCGAAGGCCTCCATCATCTTGTCGTAGCGGGCATCCTTGACGAACACGGTCGGCGCCACGTCGGAACCGCCCGTCGGGTTCTTGTCGGTGCCGCGGTAGATGCCGCCATTGTTGAACACCACCACGCAGACCGGCAGGTTGTATCGGCAGATGGTTTCGATCTCCATGCCGGAGAAGCCGAACGCCGAGTCGCCCTCGATGCAAAGCACCTGCTCGCCGGTTTCGACCGCGGCCGCGATGGCCTGGCCCATGCCGATGCCCATCACGCCCCAGGTGCCGACATCCAGGCGCTTGCGCGGCTTGAACATGTCGATGATGGAGCGCGCGAAATCGAGGGTGTTGGCCCCTTCGTTGACCAGGACCATGTCCGGGTTGGCGGCGACGATGCGTTTGAGAACGCCAAGCGCACCGTGGAAGTCCATGGGCACGTTGTTGTTCTGCAGACGGGGCGCCATCTTTTCGACGTTGGCGTCACGCTTAGCCTTGACCGCGTTGATCCAGTCGGCCGGCGGGGTCTTCCAGTCGCCGCCCATGCCGTCGAGCAGCAACCCGACGCAGGACGCGATGTCGCCGACCATCGGGGCCGCGATCTCGACGTTGGAATCCATTTCCTTGGGGTCGATGTCGATATGCACGAATTTCTTCGGCGCGTCGCCCCACTGCTTGCCCTTGCCGTGGCTGAGCAGCCAGTTGAGCCGGGCGCCGATCAGCATGACCGTGTCCGATTCCTTCAGGACCAGCGAGCGCGCGGCACCCGCGTAAAGGTCATGATCGTCCGGCAGCAGGCCCTTGGCCATGCTCATGGCGATGTAGGGAATGCCGGATTTTTCGACGAGTTCGCGGATCTTGTCGTCGGCCTGGGAATAGGCGGCGCCCTTGCCCAGGATGATCAGCGGCTTCTTGGCCGCCTTCAGGACATCGAGAGCGCGGGTGACCGCCTCGGGCGCCGGCAGTTGCGCCGGGGCCGGGTCGATGACCTTGACCAGCGACTGCTGCCCCTTCAAGGCGTCCATGGTCTGGCCCAAAAGGGCGGCCGGAAGGTCGAGATAAACCCCGCCCGGGCGGCCCGACACGGCGGCACGGATGGCGCGGGCGACGGCGATGCCGATGTCCTCGGCGTGCAGCACGCGGTAGGCGGCCTTGCACAGCGGCTTGGCGATGGCGAGCTGGTCCATTTCCTCGTAATCGCCCTGCATCAGATCGACGATTTCCCGTTCGGACGAGCCCGAGATCAGGATCATCGGATAACAGTTGGTCGTGGCATGGGCCAACGAGGTCAGGCCGTTGAGAAAGCCCGGCGCGGAAACGGTCAGGCAGACACCCGGCTTCTGGGTCAGATAGCCGGCGATGGCGGCCGCATAGCCGGCATGCTGTTCATGGCGGAACGACAGAACGCGCATGCCCTCGGCCTGCATGAAGCGGCCCAGGTCGGTGATCGGAATCCCCGGCACGTTATAGATGTTGGTGATGCCGTTCAGCTTCAGCGCGTCGATGACGAGGTGAAAACCGTCCGTAAGCGTGCCGGCCTCGGAGGCCTCCTGCGCCTGGGTATCGGTTGCCGTATTTGCCATTTCTTTATTCTCCCTTGCGGTCTCTGCTGGACCGAAGTCAGGCCCCCGTCTGCCGATGGCGGACCGGGATGCCCGACGGATTGTCCCTAGTCCAAATAATCCACGTATTGTTCGATATGCCGGGCCAGGTTCATGGAATGCTCCCGGACCAGCCGTTCAGCCAGCTCCGCGTCCCGTTGTTCGAGCGCCTCAATGATATGCATATGGTCGATCACCGACCGCTTGGCGCGGTCGCCTTCGGAAATGGTGCGGGCGCGGATCGAACGCATATGGATAAACAGATTGTCGGACATGTCCTGGATCAGCTTGCAACCGCCGAGCTTCAGGATCGCCTGATGGAAACGGATGTTCTTGGATGAATATTCGTCGATGGCGGCCTTGGCCTCTTCGCTTTCGACGTCCGCGAACATGGTCCGCAGTTCGGCGATGTCCTCGTCGGACGCGACCTCGGTCGCCAGCCGCGCGGCCATGCTTTCCAGCGCCGCCCAAACGGTGATCAGTTCCAGAACCTCGCGCTTGGTCTTGCGCACGATGAACACACCCTTGCGCGGAACGATATGAACCAGGCCCTCCTGCTCCAGGCGGGCCAAGGCTTCGCGGATCGGCGTGCGGCTGATCTCAAGCTGTTCGGAAAGTTTCCGTTCGTCGAGCCGAAGTTCGGCGTCCTCGGCATAGATGTTCATTGAGGTGATCGCCCGCCTCAAGGAATCGTAGATCCGGTCCTTGAGCGAGAAGTTCGCGTCGATCGGCTGAACGACCAGTCCGGACGACCCCGTCGCTTCCGTATCGGCGATGTTTTCGGCTTCTCTTTCCATGGTTTTGTCCCGGGGAGTCCCCTAAGTTGATCGTGTTGCCGGCGGGTTCCCACTTGCCCTCTGCCAGCTTGGTCGAGGGTATAGCCGCTTTCGCTGTGGTATACAATACACCAGAAACCAGAAGCCAGCACTTTCCGCCCTTAAAGTCACCTCCCGCGCCGTCTGGCGGAGCCGCCCCGCGGCCCCGCCGTTTACGGCTGCAATTTATCCCGCCACCGGCTTCTTGCCGCGGATGCGCCGCCACACGATCTGGAAAGCCGGCAGGAACAGAAGCACCAACGCGATGATCGTGATCGGGCCGGCGATCGGCCGATTGAAGAACACCAAGACGTCACCCCCGGAAATCAACAGAGACTGGCGCAACGCCGGTTCGGCGATGGGGCCCAGCACGATGGCGAGCACCGCGGGGGCGACCGGGTAGTCCAGCTTGCGCATCAGATAGCCGCCGACACCCAGGATCAGCATCAGCCAGACGTCGAACATGCGTTCCGTCGCGGCGTATCCGCCGACCATCGACAGGACGAAGATCAGCGGCGCCAAAATGGTGAACGGCGTCTTGAGGAACCACAGGAACAGCGGAATGAAGGCGATGTTGATGATGACCGCGAACAGGTTCGCGGCATAGAGCGAGGCGATCAGACCCCACACGAATTCCGTTTCCGTGACGAACAGGCGGGGGCCCGGCTGCAGGCCCCAGATGACCATGCCGCCCAGCAGCACCGCCGTTGTCGGCGAACCGGGAATGCCGAGCGTCAACATGGGCAGCAGGGAGCCCGTGGAGGCCGCGTTGTTGGCGGCTTCCGGCGCAACCACGCCCTCGACCGCGCCCTTGCCGAACATATGCGGCTCGCGCGACGTCATCTTCGCGACACCGTAAGCCATGAGAGAACCCGGCGTGGCGCCCGCCGCCGGCAGGATGCCGACGAAGAAGCCGAGGGACGAGCCCATCAGCCAGGCTTTCCAGGTGCCCCAGATGATCTTGAGGTTGCTCATCACGCGGTCGACCGACATCGTGACCTTGGACATCATGGTTTCGCCGCGGCTGACCTCGATGGTCCACATCATTTCGCCGATGCCGTAGATGCCGATGGCCAGCACCAGGAAGTTGATCTTGGACTGGAAGCCGATCAGGTCGAACAGGACCAGGCGCGGTTCGCCCGAGATGATGTCGAAACCGATCGCCGACATCACCATGCCGATGCAGATCGAGAAGATCGTCTTCGCGATGTCGTCGCCGGACAGGCCGACGAACGTCGCGAAGGCCAGGATCATCAGCGCGAAGATTTCCGGATCACCGAAATCCAGGGCGACGGAGGCCAAGGGCGGAGCGAACAGAGTGAACAGGATGACCGAGATCGTGCCCCCGGCGAACGAGGCCAAAGCCGCCGCGATCAGGGCCTTGTCGGCCTCGCCCTTCATGGCCAGCGGGCGCCCGTCGAAAGTCGTCGCAACGGCTGTCGAGGCGCCGGGAATGCCCAGCGTGATTGAGGATATGGCGCCGCCGTACATGGCCCCGTAGTAGAGCGCGGCCAGGAAGATGATGGCGGATGCGGGCGGCACCAGGAAGGTCATCGGCAGCAAGATGGCAACGCCGTTGACGGAGCCCAACCCGGGCATGGCGCCCACGAACAGGCCGACGATCACGCCCAGCACGATCAGGCCGAGGTTCAGTGGCTCGAAAGCGACCAGAAAACCGTCTGACAGAAGACCGATAAGTTCCATTGTTCTTTACTTCGTTTCCCCGGACGGGGCCGGACGTTGCCGGCGGGCCGTCGTGTTTCGTGGTTCCTGGTCTTTTGTAGACCAGAGAATTTTCCGCTCCTGCCCCATATGCCGGGGCGACCCGTCAGCGCAGGTTCAGAGGAAGAAGTTGTAGAGCGGGATGTACAGGGGGTCCATGAACCCCGTGGGCAGGAAGTTCCGCAAGGCGATGTCGAAGAACATGAAGAGGACCACGGGTGTCGGCAAGGCGATGCCCAGGGTGACTCTCCACGAATGCCCGCCCAGAAAGCGGATGTAGTAGATCATGAAAACCATGGCGGCGAAGTGCATGCCGATGATGTCGACGAGCGCGATCATGCCGGTCACGCCACCGCCAACGACCAAGAACATCTTCATGCCGTAGGCGTCGAGAAAAGGATCTTCCGACTTGGACGGCGGGCTCGTCCGGCGAAACCAGTTGACGATCACCCAAATAATGGAACCGAGCATGAACGCGGCCAGCCAGAAGGGCCAGAAGCCGCCGCCGGGGCCCTCGCCGGGGATCCAGCCGATGGGCAGTTCGGCGCTCTTCACCATTAGATATATGGAGAGGCCCGCCATCAGGACAGCAGTGATGATTTCAGCACGACGCATGACGACGGAACCTCCCCTATATATCGTTTCTTCGGATATCAGACGGACTTAGCCTTTGATGGCGCCCATCTTGACCAGCATCTTGCGATGCACTTCGTTTTCACGCTTCCAGTAGGTGACGAGCGCGTCGCCCTGGAGCAGGTCGCCCTGCAGGCTCTTGGACTTCATGTACTTCTGCCAATCTTCGGTGGCATAAGCCTTCTTGAAGACCTCCTGATAGAACGCCTGGGCTTCCTTGCTCATGCCCGGCGCGCCGACGACGGAGCGCTGCATGTAGTAGACGAAGTCCTGACCCAGTTCCTTGAAGGTCGGCGTGTCCTTGAACAGCGGCAGACGCTCGTCGGTGAACGACGCCAGCGGCACGACCGTACCGGCTTCGAAGAAGCCGAGGGCTTCCGACGGGTTGTTGACCGTGGAGTTGGCGTGCTTGCCGGCCAGCTGCTTGGCGACCTTGCCGCCGCCCTTGTAGGGGACGTACTTCATGTTCAGGCCATAGGCCGCGTTCAGGAAGTCGGCGAGCAGGTTGTCTTCGGACGCCTTGCCGGTACCGGCCATGATCCACTGGTTGCCGGCGGCCTTGGCGGCCTTCACGTATTCATCAACGGTCTTGATGCCGGCGTCCTTGTGGACCCACAGCACGAAGGTGTCTTCGGCCATGCGCGCGATCGGCGCGAAGGTCAGCGGATCAACCTCCAGCTTCGGCTGGCGAAGCGGCGTGGTGTAGAAGCTGTTCAGGGTGACCATGATGGCATGGTCGGGGTCCTTGTGGTTCTTCATGTACACAAGGGCTTCCGCACCGGAACCGCCGGGCTTGTTGATCGGCGTAACAGGCTTCGGCGACAGCTTATGCTTTTCGATGATCGACTGCATCAGACGCGCCAGCTTGTCGGCGCCCCCGCCTTTGCCTGCCATCACGACGAACTGAATCGGCTTAACCGGCTCCCAGGCCAGGGCAGTTTTGCCCGCAATGGCCGTGAAACCGGAAACCAGGCCGACGGTAACGCCGACGCCCAGCAGTTTCTTGACAAAAGTCTTCATGGGTGTCCTCCCAGTTGTTGATAGCGCCATAGCGCACTCGGCCACAGTATAGGCCAAAGTCGAACGGCGGTTAAATGTCTTCCCCTTGCGCCTGTATTGTTTTTGTCCGGCGGTCGGATCAGACGGTCCTGTCAATTCACTTGGTCGATGTTTTCCCAAACGTTGCAATACACCCTGCTTTGGCTCTTTTGAGCTCTTTGGCATTTGGTATACCACGGGCAAAATAAGATCATTCCCTCCAGGAAAGATCAATGGTTTTTTTTGAGACTCATTTGAATAACCACCCTTCGAAAGCCACCCAGGGGGCCTTGCGACGGCCTCGAAGCACACGGGTGAAACCGGCCTAATTATCTGAAAATAAATTACGTTTCCGAGATATAGCAGCCGTTCAGCCGACCCGCATTACCGCGCGGAAAAAAGATATCGACGGATGGTTTCGAAAGGGGCGCCGGGCGCCGGCTCGCGGAACAGGGCGACGCCGTCCACGGCAAGCGGGGCCGCCAAGGCCGCCGCGAACAGTCCGTCCAGCAACGGCAGATAGCGGGCCGCCGCCTCGTCCGAAAGGCGTCCCGTCAAGGTCATGTGAAAGCGGAATTCCTCCAGCACGAAGGGATAGCCCCAGGTTTCCAGCAGAGCATCCTGCCGGGGCGTGAGCCCCCGCGCCCGCCGCCGCGCCAGGGTTGCCGCGTCCGATGGGCGCCGGAACGGCTCAAAGGCCCGCAGGCAATCGGCCGCCAGGGCCGCCAGATCCGCCAGATCCGCCGCCGGCCCGGAGGGGCAAAGGGCGATAAATCCGGCAAGACGCGTGACCGACAACGCCGTCGTCCGAAAGGCCCCGCGCCCGGCGGCGAAACGCGCCAGCGCCCCGTCCAGGTCCGCGAGGTCGCAGCCCTCGGCCAGATGGAAGGGCGGCTTCAGGGTCGCGTGGAAACCATAGCGCCGGGGCTCGGCCGTCACTTCCGCCCACTCCTCTGTGGAAATGCCCGCATCGGCCGCTTGCGGCGGCAGAGGCGCGTCCCCCGTGGTTCCATCCGGATTCCGCCCAAGCCAACGACAGCCCGTCTGCCATAGGCTCGTATCCGGGCCGGGGACGAAGTAGACAGCGTAGCGTTCCGCGGTTTGGCTCATGGGGCCGCCGGCGCCGGACACCTAGGCCGCCACCCCGGCGGGGGCAAGGGCGAGGACGCGGGTCGCCACGGCGTCTCGCATCTGCGCGTCATGGAAAATACCGACCACCGCCGCACCGCGCGCCGTCGCTTGACGGATCACATCGACCACCACGTCGCGATTGGCCTTGTCGAGAGACGCCGTCGGCTCGTCGACCAGCAGAATCGGGTAGTCGGCGATGAAACCGCGGGCCAGGTTGACGCGCTGCTGCTCGCCGCCGGAAAACGTCGCCGGCGCCAAATGCCACAGGCGTTCGGGAATGTTGAAGCGGGCCAGCATGGCGCCCGCCGCCTGCTCGGCCGCCGCCGCATCGACCCCCTGGGCGCGCAGCGGCTCGGCCACCACCTGCAAGGCCGGCACCCGGGGAATGACGCGTAGAAACTGACTGACGTAACCCATGGTGCGGCGGCGCAGCTCGAGAATCTCATGCGGTTGGGCGCGGGCGACATCCGTGACGCGTCCGTCGTGGCGGACCAGGATGCGCCCCTGGGGGCACAGATAGTTGCCGTAGATCAGGCGGATCAGCGAACTTTTTCCCGTGCCCGACGGACCGTGCAGGGCCAGGCATTCGCCGGCGAAGACCTCCAGGCCGATATTCCGGAACACGGGCAGTTCGACCCCGCCCTGATTGTGCAGGACAAAGGACTTGGACAGACCCTCGATGCGGATCACCGGCGTGCTCATGTCTGCAACACCGAGGATACGAGAAGCTGGGTATAAGCATGCTGCGGATCGTCCAGAACCTGATCGGTCAGGCCCTGCTCCACCACTTCGCCCCGGCGCATGACCATCAGGCGGTGCGACAACAGGCGCGCCACCGCCAGGTCGTGGGTGACGATCACCGCGGACAAGCCCAGGTCGTTGGTCAGGCCGCGCAGCAGGTCGAGCAGGCGCGCCTGCACCGAAACGTCAAGCCCGCCCGTGGGTTCGTCCATGAACACAAGGCGTGGCCCCGACACCAGATTGCGCGCGATCTGAACGCGTTGCTGCATGCCGCCGGAAAACCGTGACGGCAGGTCGTCGATGCGATCCATATCCATTTCCACCCGGCCGAGCCAATCCGTGACCTGCGCGCGGATGGCGCCGTAGTGGCGCGCCCCCACGGCCATCAGGCGTTCGCCCACGTTGGCGCCGGCGCTGACCCCCATGCGCAGGCCATCTCGCGGGTTCTGATGCACGAAGCCCCAGTCCGTGCGCATGAGCATGCGGCGCTCGGCCTCGGTCAAGGCATAGACAGCCGCCTGATCCCCCCCGCGCAGGCGGTATGTCAGACTGCCCGACGACGGCATCATCTGCGCCGACAGGCAGTTCAACAGCGTCGTCTTCCCGGATCCGCTTTCGCCGACCACGCCCAACACCTCGCCCGGCCACAGGTCGAAGGTAACGTCGCGGCAGCCGATGCGCTCGCCGTAGGAATGGGTGATCTCCCGCGCGCTGAGCAGCGGGGCGTCCTGAAAGGCGGCGGCGTCCGTCATTCGCCGTCTCCCCGGTGACCGTCGGCGACGCGGCGTCCGCAATGATCCGTGTCGGAACAGACGAACATGGACCCGCCGTGATCGTCGGTGATGACCTCGTCGAGGAAACTGTCCCCGGCGCCGCAGATGGCGCAACGGGCCTCCCATGTCTGGACCGCGAAAGGATGGTCCTCGAAATCCAGGCTTTCGACCCGGGTATAGGGCGGGATCGCATAGATGCGCTTTTCCCGCCCGGCGCCGAACAACTGCAAGGCGGCCATTTCGTGCATCTTGGGATTGTCGAACTTGGGAATCGGCGACGGCGCGGTCAGGTAGCGGCCGTTGACCAGGACCGGGTAATCGTAGGACGTCTCGATATGGCCATAGGTGGCGATGTCCTCGTACAACTTCACATGCATGACGCCGTAATCGGCAAGCCCGTGCATCTTGCGGGTTTCGGCCTCGCGCGGCTCGAGCCAGCGCAAGGGTTCCGGGATCGGCACCTGATAGACGATGATCTGGTCGCCGCTGAGCACCGTTTCGGGTATGCGGTGGCGGGTTTGGATGATCGTGGCGTCCGCCGTCGCCTCGGTCGTGGCGACCCCCGCCGTGCGCGCGAAGAAACGGCGGATGGACACGGCGTTGGTGGTGTCGTCGGCCCCCTGGTCGATCACCTTCAATACGTCCGCCAGCCCGATGATCGAGGCCGTGACCTGAATACCGCCGGTGCCCCAACCGTAGGGCAGCGGCATTTCGCGCGACCCGAAAGGCACCTGATGGCCCGGAATCGCCACGGCCTTGAGGATCGCGCGGCGGATCATGCGTTTGGTCTGTTCGTCCAGATAGGCGAAGTTGTAACCGCCCTCAATCGATGTCTGCGCCTGGGTCATTCGGCGGCCTCGTTGCGCCGGGCCTCGGCCTCGCGCCTGAGGGCGCGGACCAGGACCAGCTCGCTCTGGAAATCCACGTAATGGGGCAGCTTCAGGTGCTGCACGAAACCCTGGGCCTCCACGTTGTCGGAATGGTAGAGCACGAATTCCTCGTCCTGGGCCGGAGCCTCGATCTCTTCGCCCAGCTCGCGGGCGCGCAGGCTGCGGTCGACCAGGGCCATGGACATGGCCTTGCGCTCGGACCGTCCGAACACCAGGCCGTAGCCTCGGGTGAACTGGGGCGGCTCCGTCGCCGAGCCCGCGAACTGATTGATCATCTGACATTCCGTGACGGTGATGTCGCCGATCTCGATGGCGAAGCCCAGTTCCTCGGGCACGATCTCGACCGCGACCTCGCCCATGCGGATTTCCCCGGCGAACGGATGAGTGCGGCCGTAGCCGCGCTGCGTCGAATAGCCCAGCGCCAGGAGAAACCCCTCATCGGCGCGGGCCAGGTTCTGCAGGCGCAGGTCGCGCCCGGCGGGAAAGGCGAGCGGCTCGCGGGTCAGGTCGGCGACCTTGCCGTCGTCCCCGCCGTCCCCCGCATCCGGTTCGATCAGGCCTTGATGGGCGAGAATATCCGTGACCCGGGGCATGGCGTCCGCCATCGCCGTCGGCTCGCCTTCGGGCGCGGGCGGCACCTCGCCCCCCGCCGCCAGGGCGAAGTCGAGCAGGCGGTGGGTGTAGTCGTAGGTCGGGCCCAGCACCTGGCCGCCCGGCAGGTCCTTGAAGGTCGCCGAGATTCGCCGCCGGACCGTCATCGCCGCCGTGTCGACCGGCGTGGTGACGGCCAGACGCGGCAAGGTGGTGCGGAAGGCGCGCAGAAGAAACACCGCCTCGACCAGATCGCCCTGCGCCTGCTTGATGGCCAGCGCCGCCAGATCAGGATCGTAGAGAGAGCCCTCGCCCATCACCCGGTCGACGGCGAGCGACATCTGTTGCTTGATCTGGTCCAGCGTCAGCTCGGGCACGCCCGGATCGCCGCGCCGTTCCTCGGCCAGCAGCGCATGGGCATTGTCGATGGCCTTTTCCCCGCCCTTGACCGCGACGTACATGGCCTCAGCCCTCCACCCGCGTCGTGCGCGGCAGGGCCGCGATCCGCCGACCCCCGCAAAGGATCAGATCGACGCCACGGGGAAAGCGGTCCGCGTTGCGGCCCAACTGTTCGACGATCCCTTCGGGCAGGCCCGCGATGCGGAGCCCGGCATCGCCGTCGATGCCGGGGCCGGTGAGCCGCCACACGCCCTCGCCGCCGGGCAACCCGGCCGCCAGGTCCGCGACCTGAACGATCAGTGTCGCCGAATTTTCCGGCGCCTCGTCCGTGCCTTGGCGAAACCCGTCGAGCGCGGGCAGGGTCAGTCCGTCGGCGATCAGGACGAAATCAGCCTGATCAGGGCCGGCCGCGCGGGGAGCACCCGTGTGGAAGGCAAGAAACGCCGCCGCCGCGTCCGTGTCCCGGCCACCGCCGTCGATCCACAACGGCGTTTCGAAATCCAAAAGTGCCAGGCACACCGCCGCCGCCGCCGGTGTCAGGGGGGCCGGCGGATCGATTTGAACCGCCGTCTCCCGCACCTCGCCCGGCCGTGACATCGCGCGCAGGACGTCCCGGAACACCCCCTGCGCGTCATGCACGGGATCGGGAAGCCCGGCGGCCAGGCCGACGGCCGCCATGTTTGCCGGGGCGGTCATTCGGGGCCCGCCGCTTGTTCGCGGACCAGGGTGAAGAATTCGACCCTGGTCGCGGCGGTCTTTGCCGCCGTGCGTGCCCGCGCCATGGCCCGCGATGCCCGCAGCGGCGCGATGACACGTTCCCTGATCCGGTCCGCCCAGACGTCCGTCTGCAACAGGCCGTCGAACAGGGCCGCCAGTTCCGCATGCCGGGCCGAGCGGCCGGCGACATAGCCATGCCCGACAGTGCCGTCGTCCAGGCGCAGGGAACAGCGGGTGACCGTCATTTCGCCCAGGTTAAAGGTCTGACCGTCACCACCAGCACGTCCCCGCACCATCGCCAAGCCCTGTTGCGGCGCCCGCAAGACGTCGTATCCCACGGCCGCCAGTTCCGGCGCCTGCGCCCGCCAGGCGGCTTCCAGGTCGGCTTCGGATGCGCGCGCCAGCAGGCCCATCCATTCCGCGCGGCCATCGGGGCCGGTCATCTCGCCAGAGGCCTCGGGCTTGGAAAAACGGTTCATTTTCGTTCAGATCTCCGCCGATCTTGTGCGCCACAGAACCTGCGCCGGCCCTTGTCGCATGAGTAGACAAACTGAATATTTGTCTAGACGTCTATTTCTTTCGTGATAATATGACCCGACCTGCCCGGCAAGTAAATCGGCAAGTCGTGACGATTCGATGACACGCCGGCGGCGGATCATCATGGGACGGAATGAGGCCAAGTCATGGACCCAACGAGAGTGAAACGCGGATCGGGCGTATCCCTGTGGCGCCAGATCGAGGAACAGATTTCCGACGACATCGCCAGCGGCATGATCGCACCCGGGTCCCGCCTGCCGACGGAACACGATCTGGCCGAACGCTTCAACGTCAACCGCCATACCGTGCGCCGCGCCATGAAGGCGTTGGAGCAGGAAGGCCTGATCCGCATTGAACAGGGCCGCGGCACCTTCGTTCATGAGCACGTCATCGACTACCCCGTGCGCCGCCGCACCCGGTTCACGGAAAACATCATGGCCCAGCGCCGCCAGCCCGGCGGATGGGTCGTGCTGAGCGAACGGGTCAAGGCCACGGGTGATGTCGCCGAAGCCCTCGATCTTGAGGAAGGGGCGCTGGTGTCCCTGATCCGCACGATCGGGGAGGCCGACGGCCGGCCGATCAGCGTCGCCGACCATTATTTTTGCGCCACGCGCTTCCCCAGCATGATCGAGGGGTTCGAGGAATCACGGTCGATTTCCAAGGTTCTTGCCCAGTTCGGCGTCACCGACTTCTTCCGCAAGATCACCCGCGTCACCACCCGCATGCCCGATGCCGACGAGATTCAGCTTCTCAGCCAGCCGCCCAACCGGCCGGTACTGGTCGCCGAAAGCATCAACGTGGACACGGACGGCAAGCCCATCGAATACGGCCTGACCCGGTTCGCCGGCGACCGCGTGCAGTTGCTGTTCGAACCCTCGACCTGAGACCTTCCGGTCCCCGCGGGACGCGCTGTCATCCATACGTCATCCCAGGGTCACCGTCCGGACACGCCCCGCCTCTAAGAGGATCGGAACGATACCGGCGGGCGGCCCCAATGCCGCCGACGAACAGAGGTGCGCGGGATGATGAACATCGTGGTAAATAGTCGTTCCATGGCTTCGGAACTGATTTTCACCAATGCCACGGTGGTTACCCGCGAACGCGCCTTCACCGGCACGCTGCGGGTCACGGGCGGCGTGATCCGCGACGTCGATGAGGGACGCAGCGGCCTGCCCCATGCCGTCGATTGCGAAGGCGACTACCTGATCCCCGGCCTGGTCGACATCCACACGGACAATCTGGAAAAACACCTGGAACCGCGCCCCGGCGTGAGATGGCCGGGTTTGGCGGCCTTTCAGGTTCACGACCGCATGCTGGCCACCGCCGGCGTCACGACGGTCTTCGATTCCCTGGTCGTCGGCGACATGCACCTGGGAAAACCGGGCCGCCAGGGAGCTTTGGAACTGGCCAAGGACGTCCTCACGAACTCGATCGCCGACGACCTGATGAAGGCCGATCACCGCCTGCACATCCGTGCCGAGGTCGCCTCCGACACGGTGATGAACGAACTTGCCGACATCATCGACCATCCCCTGGTCGCCCTGGTGTCGGTCATGGATCACACTCCGGGCCAGCGCCAATGGCGCGACCTGGACAAGTGGAAAAAGGTATACAGCCGCGTCTACACCTCGGCGGAACTGGACGCCCAGATCGACGGCCTGATCGAACGGCAGAAGAACTACAGCGCCCAGAACCGCCAGGCGGTCATCGAGGAATGCCGCGCGCGCGGCATTCCGCTGGCCAGCCACGACGACACCACGGCCGAACACGTGGCCCAGGGCCACCAGGAAGGCATCCTGATTTCAGAATTTCCGACCACCCTGGACGCCGCCCGCGCCGCCCATGCCCACGGCATGAAAACGATCATGGGCAGCCCCAATATCGTGAAGGGCGGATCGCATTCGGGCAACGTCGCCGCCGCGGCGTTGGCCGAGGCCGGTCTATTGGACGGTTTGGCGTCCGACTACGTGCCGATTTCCATGATCCATTCGGTCTTCATCCTGGTCGAAGACCACGGGATCGCCCTGCCCGACGCCGTCGCCATGGTGACGGCCGAACCTGCCGCCATGGTCGGCCTGACCGACCGCGGCGAGATCGCCCCCGGCAAGTCCGCCGATCTGGTCCGGGTGAAGTCCTACCGGGACCTGCCGGCGATCATGGGGGTATGGCGGCACGGCCGTCAGGTCGCCTAAGCCGACACCCCGGCAAGAACGGCCGACGCCACCCGCCCGGCTTTGGGCAGGTGGGCATCGGGCAACCGATAATTCGCTTTAGAGAAGGCTGGCCAGATGGTCGACGCGGCGGCGGAGGTTTTCCAGAACCTCGCCGACTTCGGCGGTCGCCCGCGCGGTCTGCGCCGACAGGTTCTTGACCTCGCCCGCGACGACGGCGAAACCCTTGCCGGCATCGCCGGCACGGGCGGCCTCGATGGTCGCGTTCAAAGCCAGCAGGTTGGTCTGCTTGGCGATGGCGTCGATCTGTTCGGCGACCTTCCCGACCTGGGCGATTTCCGTTTGAAGGCTGGAGATTTCGTCGCGAATTTCCGCGTTGCGGTCATCGCCTGTCACGGCCGTCCCAGCGGCGGTGGCAACTTCGGTGCTCATACCTGCGTCCTACGCATTGTTGTTGTGTCCTCGATCGAATGTCCGCCCGGCCCGCAGCCGCGCGGCAGCCCCCCCAAGAGGCCCAGGCCGGAACCGTAGCCGATTCGCACGAACCGGCCAAGCGGGTAATGGGGGGCATGCACAAGGCGGTCACCCCGCATGAGAGATCACGTAAAACGCTGGCGCAGGATCTGGGAAACGATGTCGAGCAGGGTCACCGTGCCGATGATGATGAGCATCACCGCCGCGGTCTCCGCGTAGTAGAACCCGCGGATGAATTCCCACAGCACCATGCCGATGCCGCCGGCGCCGACAATACCGATCACCGTCGCCGAGCGCAGATTGCTCTCGAACCGATAAAGCGAGAAGGAAATCCAGAGCGGCAAGACCTGCGGAATAACGCCGAAGATGACCTCGTGAATGGCATCGGCGCCGGTGGCACGGATGCCTTCGACCGGGTTGGGGTCGATGGCCTCGACCGCTTCGGAGAACAACTTGGCCAGGACGCCCGTGGTATGGACCCACAAGGCCAGGACGCCCGCGAAGGGGCCCAGACCAACGGCGACCACAAACAGCATGGCGAACACGAATTCATTGATGGCGCGGGCCGCGTCCATGAGCCGGCGTGTCGGCTGGTAGACCCACCAGGGCACCAAGTTCTGGGACGACAGAATGCCCAAAGGCACCGAGCAGACGACCGCGAGCACCGTGCCCCAGATGGCGACCTGCACGGTGATCAGCATCTCGCGCAGCATGGTCGGCCATTCATGGAAGTTCGGCGGAAAGAACCCGGAGGCGAACTCGGCCATGTTGTCGGCGTACTGGACCAGGGCCAGGGGGTTCATCTCCGACCCTTCCCAGGCCCAGGCCAGGATCGCCAGGACGACCACCCAGCCCAGCATGTTCATGGTCGAACGCTTGACGTCCCTTGCTGGCAACGTCAGCGGTTGGGCGGCGGCGCCGGTGTTGTCGATCACGGTCATGGGACGTCGGTTCCTGTAGGCGGGTTGAGGGAAATAAGGGGGGCGCCGCGCCCGGGATGGACGCGGCGCCCTGAAAAGGCCGGGCCTAACGCAGGGCCAGCTGGTTTTCGCTGAGAACCTTCAGCACATCGAGCTTGCGGTCGATTTCGGCGATCTTCTTGGCCTTCTCGGCCGCGTCCATGCGCTCGTCACCGGCCAGCTTGCGCTTGTCCTTGAACAGCTGAAGTTGGCGGATCGGATAAAGCTGCGCGTTCGACGAATCCTCGAAGGGCGCCCAGCCCGAGCTGACGCCGGACAGGATCTTGCGTTCCGCCTCGGCGTTCGGCCCAAGACGGCCGTAGGACAGGAAGAAGCCCTTGATGAGGCTCTTGGTGCCCTTGTCCAGGTCGGACCGCCACACGATGGGGTCATTGGGGATCAGGGGAGATTTCCAGATCGCCTTGATCTTGGCATAGGCATCGGGGTGGTTCTTCTGCAGCCGCGACAGGGATTCCGTGTTGTTGGTGGCGAAATCCACCTGGCCGTTGGCCACGGACAGCGCATTGGTTTCGTGGCTGGCGTTGCGCACCGACTTGTAGCACTTCTTGGGATCGACATCGTTCTTGGCGAACACGTAGAAGCTGGGCACCAGGAACCCGGACGTGGAATTCGGATCGCCGTTGCCGAAGGTCAGCGACTTGTCGCACTTCAGGACGTCCTCAAGCTTGTTGAGCTTGTCGTTATCCTTCTGCGTCAGCAGCAGCGACCAGTACCCCGGGTTGCCGGTGACGTCGACCGTCTGCACGAAGACTTCGCCGTCGGCGCGGTCGACGGCTTCCATGGCCGATTTGTTGCCGAACCAGGCAACGTCGACTTTCTTGAAACGCATGGCCTCGATCACCCCGGCGTAATCGGATGCGAAGAACGCCTTCACCTCGACGCCAAGCTGCTTGCCCATGTCTTCCAGGAACGGGGTGAAGCTTTTCTTCAGACCCTGTGACGATTCCGTGGAAATGATGCCGAAGGTCAGCGGGTTCGGCATGTCGGCCCGGGCCGCGCCGATCGACGCAACGTGAACCGTAGCAAAGGCCGCCAGCGCGATGCCGGCGATCATGGCCTTTTTAAACATTTTCGACTTCCTCCTGAGTTGAGTGGACATATGGAATGCGGGATTGGACGGGACAAATGAAAGACGCTGCCGCTTACACGGAAGCCGGGCGCAACTGCAGGGCGGCAGCCGTTCGCCGGGGACCGGCCGTGATGGGACCCGGCAGGATCAACTCCTCCCCGGCGGCGCCGTAAAGTTCACGCAGGAAATCATGGGTCAGGGCTTCGCTGGGCCCGTCATAGACGACCACGCCGTCGCGCAGCGCCACCGTGCGCGCGCAATAGCGGGTCGCGAAATCGACCTGATGCAGCGACACGACGACCGTGATGCCGTCCTCGCGGTTGATGCGGGCCAAATTCTCCATCACGCGGCGCGCCGATTCCGGATCGAGGGATGCGATGGGTTCGTCCGCCAACACGATCTCCGCCCGCTGGACCAGGGCGCGGGCGATGGCGGCGCGCTGCTGCTGACCGCCGGACAAGGTCGATGCGCGCTGCGTCGCATATTGATCGATGCCGACACGCCGGAGCGCTTCCAGGGCGCGCAGCCTTTCCTCACGGGTAAACAGGCCGAACCAACCGCGCCAGGCCGGGATCTGGCCCAGCACGCCAAGCACGACATTCGTCAGAAGGGACAGCCGGTCGACCAGATTAAATTGCTGAAAGATAACACCGACACGGCCCCGCACGGCGCGCACCCCGCGCGCCAGACGGCCGTTTTCCTGAACCGGATACCCCAGCACTTCGATCATGCCGTCGCCGGCACGGTCCGCAAGCATGAGGCCCGAGATATGACGCATCAGGGTCGACTTTCCCGAGCCCGAGGCGCCGATCAAGGCGACCATTTCTCCGGCGTCGATGGTCAGGCTGACGTTGTCGAGCGCCCGGGTGATCTGGAACCCCTTGCGGAAGGTTTTCGATAGATTGTGAACACGGATCGCGGGCTTGGTTACAAACGTCATGGTCATCCCTGTCTTTGCGACTGTGATCTGCGGTTGCCAATGCCGGCCAAGGCGGGTCAGCCCGCCGGGCCGCGACAATGGGGGCGCCCGCACGACAAGCGGTGCGTATCTGGTATGTATCTAAGGGGCCGCCGGTGACCCAATTCTTGCGGATTTATGACGGTTTGGTGACCGCCGCCGCCCACGGCGTTTGTGATCTTCCACCAATTCATGCCAAAATGTCGCAAGCCATCGCAGAAGCGGCGGCCGGCCGAAGGGAGAAGGTTCAGAGGCCGCTAAAATGTCGATCCAGACCAAGATAATTACTGTTCTGGTGGTGGTGCTGGGCGGGTTATTGCTCGGCGACTTGGTCGTGCTCGACCGCGTCGTTCTCGAAGGTTTCCGCAAACTTGAAAATCAAGAAACCCGGCGCGAGATCGGGCGCACCATGGCGATCGTCGATGACGAAGTAAAAAGCCTGGACCCCGTCGCGTCGAACTGGGCGCAATGGGACGACCTTGCCGAGTTTGCCCAGACCGGCGTCCCCGCCTTTGCCGAGCAGAAACTGTCGAACAGCGTTCTCGACACCCTCGCCCTCGACATGGTGATCGTCGTCGACCGCCACGGCCGGGTGGTGTTAAGCCGTTTCCGCAACCGCCAGACAGGCGGCGCCATCCATGTGGACAATCTGGAATACAGCGAGTTCCCCGAAGACCATCCGCTGCTCGCCCATAACCGGGGCGTCGGTCATATCCGCGGCACCATCGCCACGGATAACGGTCCGATTTTAACGACCGCCGCCCCGCTGTTGGGCAAACGTGGCGCGCCGCCCGCGGCGGGCACGGTGATCATCGGGCGCCTGATGGACAAGGCGGCGGTGTCGCGTATTTCCGGGCAGATGAACAACGCCCTGGAAATGACACCGATCACCCAGGGGCTGTCCTCCGGTCAACGCGAGACGGTCAACCACATTCTCGCCCTGGATGAGCCGGTCATCGAGCGATCGGCCGACGGGTCATGGAACGCGCTTCTGGTGCAACGCGACCTATTCGGATACCCGGCCGCGCTTTACTCCATCACCGCGTGGTCGACCATCCATGGGCTGGGCGCCGACACGGTGCGCACCGCAAGCATCATGGCAATTCTGGCGTCATTGGTCGTCATCGCCGTGATCCTTTTCCTGATGCGCCGGTTGATCGTGCATCCTTTTGCCAATCTGAAGCGCGAACTTTTGGACATTCGCGCCTCCGGCGACCTGACCAAGACGATCCCGGCCAGCGGCCAGGACGAATTCGCGCTGGTCAGCCGCGAGATCAACGACCTTCTGACCGAGCGCGCGGCCTTCGAGCAGGCCCTGGAACGCCACCAGTCGGAGCTTGAACAACGGGTCGAAGAGCGGACTTACGAACTGCAACGGGAAATCGCCGACAAGGAAGCGGCGCAGGAAACCCTGAAGTTCACGGAATTTTCCCTGTCCCACTCGGGCGAGTCCCTGTTCTGGCTGCGCCGCGACCAACGCATTCTGTATGTCAACGACGCCACTTGCAGGCACCTGGGCTATACCCAGAAGGAACTGCTGCGCATGTCGTTTGCCGATTTCAGCGACGGCCCGCCGCCGGACAAGGATTGGGACACCTTCTGGGAAGAACTGAAACGCGGCGGCCAGATCCGCTTCGACACCCGCCATCGGCGCAAGGACGGTTCCGCCGTGCCGGTCGAGGTGCGGGCGACGGTCATGGAGTACGCCGGCGAGGAATTCCTGTTCGCCTTCGCCCAGGACATTTCCCGCCGTCTGGCCCGTGAACAGGCGCTGATCGAAAGCGAACGCCGGTTCCGCACCCTGACCGAAGAGGCCAACCAGGGGATCGTCGTTCACCGCGGGTTTTATCCGCTTTACGTCAACCCCGCGTTCCTTCACATCTTCGGCTTCGAAAGCCATAACGAATTCCTGCAGCAAGGCAGCCTGGAAATCACCCTGGCGCCCGAGGAAGTCGCCCGCATCCGCGGCTATGATCTGGCCCGCATGCAGGGCCAGAACGCGCCAAGCGACTATATCTACCGGGGCATCCGCAAGGACGGGACCGAGGTCTGGCTGAACAACCGATCGTTTCTGATCGACTGGGGCGACGGGCCGGCGGTCTGCACCGTGCTGTTCGACGTGACCAAAAGCCGCAACGCGATGCAGCAGCTCTATCTTCTGGAATCGGCGATGCAGGAGGCCAACGACCCCTTCTTCGCCGTCGACCGGGACGGACGGTTCATCTACGTCAACGATGCGTCCTGCCGTGCTCTCGGCTATGGCCGCGAAGAGATGTTGACCATGACCGTGTCCGACATCAATCCGGCCCGCGCCGGCAGCAAATGGCGGGAACGCTGGGATTATCTGAAGGTCCACGGTCACCGCGTGTCGTTCGGCGAGCACCGCCGCAAGGACGGCACGGTCTTTCCCGTCGAAACTACCTCGACCTTCATCGACCATGACGGTCACGAATACATCTTTGCCTACTCCCGCGACATCAGCGAGCGGCTGCGGACGGAAAACGCCCTGCGTCAGGCCCGTGACGATCTGGAAAAGCGGGTCGAGGAGCGCACCCAGGAACTGACCCGCGAGGTCGAGGAACGCCGGCGCGCCGAACTGGCGGTGCAGGAGAGCGAGACCAGACTGCGCGGCGCCCTGGAAAGCCTGCAAGAAGGGTTCGCCCTTTTCGACGCCGACGACCGTCTTGTCCTGATGAACTCGCGCTATGCCGACACCCATCCCAATGCCGAGGAAATACTCGAACGAGGAGGGACGTTCGAGGATGTCCTGCGCGCCAGCTTGCCCGGCATTGCCGACGCCCGGGGACGTGACGAGGAATTTGTCGCCCAGCGCATATCGGAACACCGAAATCCGGGCCCGCCGATCATCCGCGAGTTCACGGACGGTCGCTGGTTTCTGTTGCGCGAGAGCCGCACGTCCGACGGCGGGATCACGGTTACCGCCACGGACATCACCGAACTGAAAACCATCGAAGCGGATTTGAAGCAGAAGACCGAATTGTTCGATACGGCCGTACGCGCCATGAACAACGGGATTGTCGTGTTGGATTCGGACCTCCGGTTCGTGGCCTACAATGACCATTACATCAACCTGTTTGGGTTTCCCCCGGACTTGGTGCAAGAAGGCAGCGACCTCGAAAGTGCCCTTCGCTTCCTTGCCGAACGCGGCGATTACGGAGACCAAGGCACGCCGGACGAGATCGTCGAGCAGCATATCGCCGGCATTCGAAAACCGGGGAACCTCATCATTCGCCGCCACCTCAAGAACGGGCGAACGGTCGAAACCCGGCGCGGATGGCTGCCCGACGGCGGTATCGTCGGCATCCACGTGGATATCACCGAAAACGTTCAGTTCGAGGAACGCCTGCGCGAAGCCCGCGACACGGCGGAAAGCGCCAACAAGGCAAAGTCCATTTTCCTCGCCAACATGAGCCATGAAATTCGCACCCCCATGAACGGCATCATGGGCGTCGCGGAAATGCTGCACGACACGGCCCTCAACAGCACCCAACGCGGCATGCTCACCATCATCCAGGATTCATGCCGCACGCTGATGAGCATCATCGACGATATCCTCGATTTTTCGAAGATCGAGGCCGGCCGCCTGGAACTGGATCTCGGCCCTTTCAGGCTCAGCGATCTGGTCGAGGGCGTCGCCGACCTTATGGCGCCCCGGGCCGAGGAAAAGCGCAACCGTCTCGGCGTGTTCGTCGATCCGGTCATACCGGACGAATTGATCGGCGACCCAACCCGGCTGCGCCAGATCCTTCTCAATCTCGTCGGCAACGCGGTCAAGTTTACGGACAACGGCCGCATCGATATCGACGTGCGCATGGAAACGGCGGACGATGGCGGTTCCTGGTTCGTGTTCCGCGTCCACGACACGGGCATCGGTATTTCCGAAGAGAACAAACGCAAGCTGTTCCAGCCTTTCGAACAAGGCGACAGTTCGACCGTGCGGCGGTTCGGCGGAACGGGGCTGGGTCTGTCAATCTGCCAGGCGCTGGTCGACATGCTGGGCGGCGAAATCGGCGCCGACAGCCGCAAGGAAGGCGGCGCCACCTTCTGGTTCCGCATTTCCATGATGCCGAACCGCGATCCGACCGCCGTTATCGGCCGCCCGTTCGCCGGTCACCGTATCGGAATTCTGGCCGGCGACCCGGGCACCGCCGAATACATCAGCGCCTACCTGCGCCACCTGGGTGCGCGTACCGACATCATTCCCAGCCTTCGCGCGCTGAACCGCATGGTGTCCGGCGGCAAGATGCTGGGCGATCAGTTCGACCTTCTGATTGTCGATCACCACCGCGGCGCCGAAGGGGTTAATCGATTCGTCGCCGCGCGCGAAAAGGCGGGCGACCCGATATCGCCGCGAACGATCGTTCTCATGCCGCGAAGCGACATCCTGTCCATCGACCCGGACCACCTTATCGGACAATACATGTTCGTGCCGAAACCCGTTCAACGCGCGATGATCTGGAACGCGGCAGCCATGGCATTGGGGCTTAACCTGCCGGGGATCGGCACCCCGGTGCGCCGGATCGCGGACACTGCGGCGCTGCCGCTTTACATCACTCCGGACGCGGAGACCGCCCGTGCCGAGGGGGCTCTTGTCTTGTTCGCCGAGGACAATCCGGTCAATTGCAAGGTCATCTGCATGATGCTGGAGCGCCTGGGTATCGCCGTCGAAACGGCAAGCAACGGCAGCGACGCCTGGACCCGCATCCGCCGACAATCCTACGGCATGCTGATCACCGACTGCCACATGCCCGAAATGGATGGTTACGAGCTTGCGGAAAAGGTCCGCACGCTGGAACGCGCCAGCGACCGGCCGCATATGCCGATCATCGCCCTGACCGCCGATGCCCTGATCGGCACCAAGGAGCGATGCCGCGCCGCCGGGATGGATGATTACCTGCCCAAACCCGTCGACCGCGCGACCTTGAATGAACTGATCCAACGCTGGCTGCCCAAGGCGGCGCAACTGAGACGGCCCGCCGTGGCCGATGATCACGCCACCCCGCACGGCGGATCCTTCGGCGATGACGCGATCCTGGACCTGCGCTACATCCATGACGCCGTCGGTGGTGACGAGACCATGGTCGCCCCCTTGCTTGAAGATTACATTCGCAATGCGCGCCGGCTGGTCGATGACATGCTGGATGCTTTCGAAGACATGGATTTCGTCCGTGCCCGCGAAGCCGCGCACGCGGCCAAGGGCACCTCACGCCTTGCCGGCGCGGTGCGCTTCGCCAATTTGTGCGAACAGATCGAACTGTTCCTATGCGCCGGCGATACTTCCCGCGCGGCGGAATATTCCCGGCGCATCGAACCCGAACTCGCCGTCGTCTCCCAAGCCGTGGCCGGGCATGACCGCCGCTCCATTTCCTGATCCCGCCGGTCTTGGAAGCAAGGATTATTTATATGAATTATTACTTATGGTTATTTCCCTGGCCGAAACGCCATTGCCACAAACAGCAGCCGTGTTACCATTAATATAAGAGTCTAAATTTCAAATTTGTTTCACTTGGCCGTACCGGCACGGACACACGCTCAGCAAGAGTGACGCAACCGCAGCAAGTATACTCGGAGGCATAAGGTCTTGAGCGACACAGCTTTCGCCGACATGACCGCGTTGATCATCGACGACCAGGAGTTCGTGGTGAACATCGTCTGTAAGATGATGGAACAGATCGGCTTCGGTCGGATCGAAACCGCCGCCGACGGTCAGGCCGGCCTGCATGCGATGACCGACGTTCGACCTCATGTCGTGCTGTGCGACATCGAGATGCGGCCCATGGACGGCCTGACGTTCCTCAAGGAACTGCGCGACAGCACGGACAGGACCATCCGCGACACGCCGGTGATCTTCCTGACCAGCCATGGCCGCCACGAATTGGTGGCCCAGGCCCGAAGCCTCGGCGCCGACGGCTTTGTGACCAAGCCCGCCACGGTCAATCTGCTGCGTGAACGTATCGAACAATCAATTCACAGCCGCGCGGCCTGACGCCGCGCTCGGGCCACGGCTTCGCCCGCATGATCTGCCTTACGTCCGGGCCACCATGTGGCCCGGCGACACCTCATCGAAGACAACCAGTTCCGGTTTGTAGCCTATCGGTTTTACGGGGCTGGGGATTTCATCGACCATCAGCTTGCGTTCCTTGCGGCGCAATCTGGGGTCGGCCACCGGCACGGCGGACAGCAGCTTTTTCGTATAGGGATGCCGGGGGTCTTCAAAGATGTCCTCGCGGCTGCCGATTTCGACGATCTGCCCCAGGTACATGACGGCGACCCGATGGCTGATCCGTTCCACCACCGCCATGTCATGGCTGATGAACAGATAGGACAGGCCCAGTTCGCTTTGCAAATCCATCAGAAGGTTGATGACCTGGGCCTTGATGGTGACGTCGAGGGCGGACACGGCCTCGTCGCAGATGATCAGTTTGGGGTCCATGGCCAACGCCCGGGCGATGGAGATGCGCTGACGCTGGCCGCCGGAAAATTCGTGGGGATAGCGTGACGCGAAGTCGGCGGGCAGGTTGACCTTGCGCAGCAGGTCGGCGACCCGCGCATCGATCCCGGCCCTCGGCACGAGATTATGAACGCTAAGCGGCTCGGCCAGGATGTCGCGCACGGACATGCGCGGGTTGAGCGACGAATAAGGGTCCTGAAAGATCATCTGGACCTTGGTGTAGAAATCCCGCCGGTCGCCGCCCCGGTGCGACGCCATGGATTGCCCCTGAAAAACGACGTCGCCCGAGGTCGCCGTTTCCAAACCGATGATGGTGCGGCCCGTGGTCGTCTTGCCGCAGCCGCTTTCGCCGACGATGCTCAGGGTTTCCCCTGCCCTGACCTTGAAGGACACGCCCTCGACCGCATGGACGCGGGCGATGGACCGCCGCACGAGCCCTTCCTTGATGTCGAAATAGGTCGTCAGGTTATCGACTTCCAAAAGGAAGTCCGCGTTAGATATCTGGTTCATGCTGTCTGCACCCAATCGCTTTTAGGTTTCTTGGTATGGGGCCGGGGTCAGCCGGCGATGGCGGGAAATTTTTCCGGCGCGGATTTGCCGGTCATGCTGCCGATGCGGGGCACCGCGTTGATCAGCTTGCGCGTATAGGGATGCTGGGGGGCGTGGAATATCTGGTCCACCGGCCCCTGTTCGACCACCTGGCCCTGATACATGACGACCACCCGGTCGGCCATTTCCGCGATCACCGCCATATCGTGGGTGATGAACATGACGGACATGCCGAACTCTTCCTGGATGTCCTTGATCAGATCCAGGATCTGCGCCTGGATCGTCACGTCGAGGGCCGTCGTCGGCTCGTCCGCGATCAGTAACGCCGGCTCGCAAGCCAGGGCCATGGCGATCATCACGCGCTGGCGCATGCCGCCGGAAAGATGATGCGGGTACTGCGCCAGCTTGCCCAGGGGATCGGGAATGCGCACCCGGGTGAGAAGGCGGACGATCTTTTCCTCGGCCTCGGCCGGGTCGAGGTTCTGGTGCTGGAACAAGGGTTCCGTCAGCTGCGTGCGCAGGCTGAGCACCGGGTTCAGGCAGGTCATGGGCTCCTGGAAGATCATCGAGATTTCCTTGCCGCGGATACCCTGCACCACTGTGCTTTCGGCCTTGGCCAGATCGATGCGGCCGTGGTCGCGGCTGTTGAACCGGATACGGCCCTTGGGCACGTAAGCGCCGATCATCTCGTTCAAACGCAACAACGACATGGCGGTGACCGACTTTCCCGACCCGGACTCGCCGACCACGCCCACGGTTTCGCCGGGCATGATGGTGTAGGAAACGCCGCGCACGGCCTCCACGGGCTTGCCGCTTGTGGGAAAGGTCACATGCAGGTCGTCGAATTCAACCAATGGCGTGTCGGCCATGTCTTGCCTCTTTTCAATATCGGGTGGGGGGGGAAGTGATCAGTGCAGGGTCCGGTTCGACCGCCGGGCAGCCCACAGAACCCCCGGGGGCGCCAGACGCGTGCCGGTCGGAACGATCGACTCGGGGCCGTCGCGACGGGGCCGCGGCCCCAGAAAATGGGCATGCACCCACTTGCTGGGCTGGAACTTGATGCCCAGGTCGTCAAGCACCTCGGACACCTCGGCCAGCAGCGCCCGGCCATGGGCGATCTGAGTATCGGGGAACCACCAGGCCAACAATTCGTGGACCGTGCGGTGATTGCCCTTGCGCCATTCGGCGAGGGCGTAAATGGCCTGCAATTCGAACAGGGTCAGGCCGTTGTTGGGGATCGGGTTGAAACGGACGATGAACGGATCGTTGCGCCACAAGGTATCAAGGAACGCACCGACGGCGTCGGCAAGGGCAGAGGGAACATTTTGGGCCTCGGCCCTTGCCGAGCCGTCCCGGCCCGGCCCTTCGGAACGCGTGCTTTCCGGGGTAACCCCCCGCCACGCCCGGATTGCCAGAAGGACAAGTCCCTCACCGGCGTTCAACAGGTTCCTCTTGGGTGTCAGGTCGGTCATGAGTGCGTCTCCTCGATGACCTAAATAATGATAATGAGAATCATTCGCAATACTTTTCGTTACCCCTCCCCGAACTTTATTGCCGGCCTGCCCCTGTCCCCTTATTTCCCCGCGGCGTGGACCAATCCACGGTACAACGCCTGATGACGGCGGCGGAATACCAGGAATTCCGGATGCCACTGCACGCCCATCAGGAAGCCCGCCGTCGGATGTTCAAGCGCCTGCACGACCCGGTGCGCATCCCGCGCCGACACCCGAAGCCCCCTGCCGAGACGGTTGACCGCCTGATGGTGCAGGCTGTTGACGGCGACCCGCCCTTCGCCCATCAACCGCGCCAGGCGGCTGTCCGGCGCCAGGGTGATGCGCTTTCGCGCCAAGGGCGTGCGCAGACGCGGCAGGCCCCCGTAGGCGGCATACACATCCTGGTGCAGCGTGCCGCCCAGATGGATGTTGATCATCTGAGCCCCCCGGCACACGCCCAGAACCGGCACATCCGCATGCAGCGCCCAGTCCAGTGCCTGCCGCTCCATCCGGTCGCGGTCCGGATCGATCCGCAGGTCGAGTTTCACCTCGCCGCCGTACATCTCCGCCCCGATGTCGTCGCCACCGCCGATCACCATGCCGTCAAGACCGGCCGTATCCGTCCGGCCACCCGCCGACAGGCGTACGGGCCACCCCCCGGCGCGCCGGACCGCCAGCCACTGGGCAAGCCAAGTCAGCGTGGCGCCGCGGTCGGAGACCGTGACGCCGATGCGGGGCCGGGCCGTCATCCCTGAAGCCAGTCTTGCAGTTCGTCCAACCAACGTTCGGCGGCAGGACGCCGAAGGTTATCGTAAAGGGCCGCGCCCAACCGCGCCAAACGCTCCGGATCGGCGGCCAGTTCCTCGACCCGGACCCAGCGGTTCCATTCGGCGACGGGCGACCAGGACGGATCGCCCAGGGCGCAATCGGGAAGCCGATAATGAAACGTGGGGCGCGCCTTGATCAGGTCGTTGTCCAGCCGCGCCGTGACCGCCGCCTCGTCCAGGTGACGGAATAGAGGCAGCATGTCCAGTTCGCGGTTTCGCGTGGGGTTATGGTCCAGATAGTCGGCGATCAGCCTGTCCAGGTCCGGGGCATATTCCGGGTCCAGCAGCAACAGGACATAGTCCTTGGGGAACGGGTCCGCATGCGGCATCAGGCGACGCGTCAGGTCGATTGCAACCTGTTCGCGCAACCAGTCGGCCAAAATCACATAGGCCTTGAGGTGACGCAGGATCGTGCCGGCATCCGTCGCCGGAAGTTCCGGGTTCAGGTGCAGGCCGAAGGCATACAGCACACTGTCGTCCGTGCCCTTGGCACCGGCGCGGCGCAGGGCATCCGTCACGCCTACAAGACGGCCCAGATCGGACCAGGGCATGGGCGGCGTGACAATCTCGACCGGGACGATTCCGGTCACCGCCTTGCCCAACGCCTCGCGGGCGGCGGCGTCCAGTTCCTCGGACAGAAGCGCTTTGTCCTCCCCTTCCTTGCCGTCGGCGCCCTTGTGAACGGCCTGGGCATCCAGTTCGATGACGAAATCGCCGAATTCGGTTTTCCCGACGATCAGGCGATGGGGGTCTTCCCGGGATATGTCGCCGCCGAAATGCGCCTGAACCAGATTCGCGGCGGCGGGCACGTCCAGACCGGCGAACTCGATCTCGACACCGACGCGGCGGGGGTTTCCGGCCTCCGTCGTCGTCACCGGGGGCACGGCCGGAACCTGATGCCGCCGGGCGGTGTTGGGGAATATGTCGGGGGAAATATCAGCCATGATACAGCGGTCACTGGCCGGCGCCGACGGGCGCGGCCTGTGACCTTATGAATTAAGATGGGGATTGCACGGCCGAATTTCAACCCGGACCAGGGCGCTGGCCCCGCGGCCCCTCAAGGAAAGGGTGGACCGGATGCGGCAAATCTGCGAACTGATCGCCCTGCCTTTCGGAACCACAAGGACGACGACATGACCCAGAACCTCATCATCGCGAAACAGGACGGCGCCACCGAAATCACCCTGAACCGGACCGACAAGGCGAACGCCCTGGGCCCCGATCTGGTCGAAGACCTGCTCGTCGCCGTCACGGCCGCCGCGACCGACGGCACGCGGCTGATCGTCCTGCGCGGCGAGGGCAAAAGCTTCTGTTCCGGGTTCGACCTGTCGGACCTGGACAGCGTCACGGACGGCGACCTGGTTCATCGCCTGATCCGCATCGAAACCCTGCTACAGGCCGTCTATCACGCGCCGTTCCCCACGCTGGCGCTCGCCCATGGCCGGGTGTTCGGCGCGGGCGCCGACCTGTTCTGCGCCTGTAGCCGGCGCATCGCGGCACCCGGCACGTCATTCCGCATGCCCGGGCTCGGCTTCGGCATCGTGCTCGGCACCCGGCGGCTCAAGGTCCGTGTCGGCGAGGACGCGGCCCGCCACATCCAGAATTCCGGCCTGACCTTCGATGCGGCCGAGGCGCTGCGGCTCGGCTTCGCCACGGATATGATCGACGCGGCGGACTGGCCCCAGGCTGCCGCCGATGCCGGCGCCGCGGCCCAGATTCTCAGCCCCCAGGCGACGGCCGATCTGTTCCGCGTGACGGCGACCGACACCCGCGACGGCGACATGGCCGACATCGCGCGCACGGCCTCGGTCCCCGGGCTGAAAGCCCGCATCCAGGCCTACCGCGAACAGGCCCTGAAGGCGGCCGGGAAGAAATAAGCGTATCTGGAGGAATGGCGGGTTGCGTCGGATTCGAAGCGATAGCCCGCTGATCAGGAGGTTTCCCAGAACCGCGTCGCAGCAAAAATTCAAGGTGTTGTGAGCCTCGAACCGCGCGACACACGAGGGTCTGAACACTGTGAATCCCCTTCGTTTGTCGTATATGATGCGATGCTGATCCGGTCTTCCCGGCCACGAGGACCGGACAAGCAGGGGAATGGCCGCATCGCCGGCCCGGAGGGGAACCCATGGAGGCAGATTTCGACGCCTTGGACCCGCGTGAGGTCACGCGCCGGCTGCACGCGCTCCGCAATGCCTTTGACCGGGTGCTGCCCGCAGACAATGCCAAGGACTGCCGGGAAAAATACGACCCAAAGGCGTTCGAGGACCTGTACCGCCAGACCGAAGACTGCATCGCGATCCTCGTCAAGGCGGCCCCGTTCGGGCACAAAGACCGCACCTGGATCGATGCGCAGACTTGCGCCGACGGCCTGTTCAGCGCGTTCGGCGCCGATTTCATTCCGCGTCTTAACCGCGCGATCGAGGAAACCCTGCCGGTCCCCGAAGTCACAGCCGACCGGGCGATGGCCCTTGACCTGTCGATCCGCAGCCACTCCCCGGTCGCGGCCAAGCTGTTTCAACTTCTGGCCACGCGCTGCAAGGACCTGACCGGCCACGGCGCGCCGCTGAAATGGCGGGCAGATCTGGAACGTCGCCTAAGCAACCTGGTTCGTCTTTATCAGGGGCAGATCAACGATATCCTGACCTCGCCCGATCCGCCCGACCTGCGCGGCCTGTCGGCCGATCTCCTGCGCATGGACGTGCTGTACTGGGCCTTGCAGGACCTCGGCATTCATACGGTCGCCGACGTCCTTGAGAAGAACGAGAAGGTGACCGCCCGCCTGATCATGGACAGCGCCTCCGATGCCGTCGACCGCTTTTTACAGCGGCCCGACAATCTGAACCGCTTTGACCTGGGTATCGTGTTGACCGCGATCGACGACCTGATCGCCGTGATGGCCCGCGTGCTGGAACATCACGAGCGCGACATGGAAGGGCCGCACGACGGATTCCTGGAAAGTCGGGGACGTGAATCCATCACCCGCTTCGTGGTCGCCATGGGAAAGCTGATGGTGATGATGTTCCGCGACCTGTCGGATCAGGCGGCTTCGGGTGAACTGGTCTATGAAACGGCCGAGATCAATCTGACCAAGATCGAGCGCATCCACGAGTTTTGCCAACTTGCCGATCCCATGACCAACGGCCGTGTGCACGCCGCCGCGGACAGGACGATCCGCGAGCGTTCCAAGATTTTGTTCAAGGACCTACAGCAGGCCGCGCAGGGCCGGTCTGCCGGCGATGTCGTCAAGGTGCTCAAGCGCCTGGAACAGACGTTGACCCGACTGGCCCTCGCGCCGCCGGCGAACACGGTAGACAAACACGCATGATCGTTTTCACCAGCACGCCGGAACGGGGTCTCATTGTCCTGGAACCGAAGGGACGGCTCGACACGGCCGCCACGCCGAAGTTGGAGGCCGCCGTGAACGACGCCCTGGCGTCGGGAAATTCGATGATCATCGACCTGGGCGAGACGACCTACATTTCGTCCATGGCGCTACGCGCCCTGCTGTTCGCGGCCAAGAACGCCGCCGCCAAGGGAAACGCGTTCGCCGTCTCGGCGCCCACGGCAAACATCGCCAACGTCCTACGCATGGCCGGGTTCACCGCGATCCTGCATGTCCACGACAATCTGCCGGCGGCCTTCGCCGCGGTGCGCCAAGAGGCACGAAGCCATCCCCCGGATTAGACGCCCAGTTCCTTCTTCATGACCAATCGGTTGCGGCCGTTGCGCCAACTGTAGATTACGTCGCTCATCACCGTTTTCACCAGATGGATGCCCAGACCGCCGATCTGGCGGTCCTCAAGACTGGATTCCGTATCGGCTTCGGGCGCATCGGCCAACGGGTTGAACGCCTTGCCATCGTCCTCGATCAGGATCGACAGCGTCTTCCGGTCGCGCGTGATCTCGACCAGGATCTGATGTTCGCCGCCGTCGTCATACCCGTAGGAGATGATGTTGGTGATGATCTCGTCCATCGACATGTTGACCTCGAAAACCTCCTTGGCCGTCATACCGATCAGCTCCCCGAATGCTTCGACCTGTTCGGCAAGACGGCCGATTTCGTCCAGATCGTTCTTCACCAGCACCACGAGGTTTTGATCGTTCATCTGTTCGCTGGCATCCGAGAACCCGACAAAATGAAGGGTCAGGCAAGTGAGGTCGTCGGATTGCTCCGCGTCGCCCGTGAAATTCTTGACCGCGCTGGTCGCCCGTTCCGTGACGTGGCGCGCCGATGGCCGGACATCCGGCCCTTCCGGCGTCAGTGACTGAACCAGGCGGTCCTCGCCGTATTCCTCGCCGTTCGGATCGAACGCTTCCGTGAACCCGTCCGTGAACGCAAACAGAGAGTCCCCGGGCCCCAGGGTCAGGCTTGCCTCGGCATAGTCCAGGCCCTCCATGACGCCCAGCGCAACCCCGTTGGTCGTCGGCAGCGGCGAGACCTCACCGCCGCGCCGCAGCATGTAGGGCGGATTATGCCCGGCATTGGCATAGGTGCATTCCCCGGTCCGCCGGTTAAGCATCGCGTAGAACACGGTGACGAACAGGCTCAGCGGATTGACCCCGCACAACACCTCGTTGGCGTCACGCATGACGCGCCCCGGACTGTTGCCGGTGGCGGCCAGGCCTTGGATGGTGGTCCGCGCGATGGCCATGAAGATCGCCGCCGGAACTCCCTTGCCCGACACGTCGGCGATAACGATGCCGATGCGTTCGTGATCGATGGTGAAATAGTCGTAGAAATCGCCGCCGACCTCGCGCGCCGGTTCCATCATTGCCTGAATTTCGAAGTCAGGCTGCTGCGACCACTCCTCGGGCAGCATGGAAGCCTGCAGGTACTGGGCGACCCTCAGTTCCTCGGCGATGCGCTCGTGCATCTGCTGCAAGGCTTCGTTCTTGGCCGCCAGATCGCTGGTCCGGGCCATCACCAGCGCCTCCATCTCGTCCTCGCGCTGGAACACCTGGTTGGCCATGGCGGTGATTGAGCGCGCCAGGGTGCCGATCTCGTCCGTCCGCCCCATGACGACGCTGAGATCGACCGCCCCGGCGTGGGCGCGTTCGACCTCGTGCACCGCGCGGCTGACGGCCTCGATCGGGCGCGACATCTGGCGCCCGGCGAAAGATGCCAGAAGCACGCCGATCAGGGCGATCGCCACGGTCAGCTCGGCGGTGACGATCCAGCTCTGACGCACGGCGTCGTTGACCTGGGACAGGGAGAATTGAACCACGGCGCTGCCGGCCGGATCGCCGAGACGGCCGAGGATCGGCGCCGCGACGTTGACGACCTCACCCAGGGTTTCGGTGACCACGTCGCCTTTGGCGATGGAGGCCATGGCAAGCGCCCGTTCGCCCGCGTTCGGATCGCGGAACGCCCGCTTGCCGTCCTCGTCGGATGCCCCTTGCTCGGCGCCGGTGATGACCTCGCCCTGTAGGTCGAACGCCCAGACGGCGGTGAACCGATTGGACCCGATCAGCGCATCCAGGGTGCTTTTCAGGCCGACGGCCTGGGCAATCTCGTCGAAATAGAGGGCGCTCAGCCCGACCTGCACGATGCGCGGCTTGTCGATGCCGGCCGCCGCCGCGTACTTGTAGCGCCCATCGCCGACGTCGCGCTCGCCCAGTTTGCCGACGACCAAGGTGCGGTCACCCGTGATCAGCGGCCAGAACATGTAGGAATTGGGATTGCGGTCCGGATCGCCGGAGAAACGGAACTCTTCTTCTTCCGTGTTGATGTAGGCATTGCCTTCCGGGTCGGTGATCCAGAATTCGCTGACCGGGGACGACGTGGTCACGTCGTAGAGCTCGGAAATCATGCGGTCGATGGTGAACCCCGCCTTTTCCGCCGCCGCCACGTAACGCGCCGTCAGCTTGGCATGGCCGATCATGAGGTCGCCGATCGTATCCTCGAGATCTTCCGGCAAGGCGATCGCCTTGCGCGCCGCCTGGGACAGCAGTTGGGCGACGACCCGGGCCTCATTAAGGGCCTGGGCGCGTACCCGCTCGCGCATGACGTAGCCGCTGATCAAGCCCGTCGACAATGTCGCCCCGATCAACAGCACAATGGTGAAGAGCGTAAATCTGGTGCGAATACGCATTTATCCCCCTCCGACACGAAACGCTCCGAATTCCCTTATACCCGGACAGAACGGGACGCGCGACCTCGGCGCGGCGCGGCGCCATGGACTTTGCCCGGACCCTTTGCCATAAATACCGCGAAGGGGCGGACGCCCCCGGGCGGAGCGAGGAGGAAACCTGGATGTTGGACACCACGTCGGAAACCGTATCAGGGGTGTTGATCGTGCGCCCCAAAGGCCGCATCGACAGCAAAACCGCCCGTGATTTCGAAGAGATTCTGATTGGCAAGCTGAATACCGCGCCCAGCCCCGCCCTGGTCGACTTCACAGGCGTCGATTACATCTCCAGCGCCGGACTTCGCGTCCTCTTGATGGCCGGCAAGTTCTGCTCCAAGGGCGGGGTCGGCTTCGCCATGTTCGGCATGAACCCGCATATCCGCGAAGTGATCGCCATTTCCGGATTTCTGCAGATTCTGACCCTCAAGGACACCGAACAAGAAGCCCTTGCCGCCGTCCAAGGCTAAACCCGCCGGGCGCCGTCACCGGCGCGGCATCAATCTGGAATTTCGGGGAAGGGAAGAATGGTGGGCTGTGTAGGATTCGAACCTACGACCCGCTGATTAAGAGTTGCCTTCAGATGGCGGAAATCCGCCGATATTCCGAACTTTTGGCATCAAACCGGGCGTATATAAATCAACGGGTTACGGGACGGGTTCGGAACGAAATAGCGTCACCTAAGTCGGTGCCAAATCATTCTTCCAAGAATTGAATTTGAATATTTTTTGTTGTCTTTACAAATTTTAGACGGTACCATACTGTGGTTCGCGCGCGCTACGAAGGGACCCGCAGATGGCCTACCCGACCAAGTTGGAAGTCCAAAAAATCCTCTCCCCCTACCACACCCGGATCAGGGCTGTGGTAGATCGGGCGTGGGATGAATGGCGTTCAGTCGAAGCACATCGGTCAGGGAAAGGTTACGGCCCTGTGATGTATTCCCGGACGATGGCGAACTTCATGTTCGATGCAATTGCGCGGAACGCCCACGCCGAGTTTGGGCCTGATGCCTCGATCCATGTGAGGGTCGAGTCCCAGACGATCAAGTTCTTTTACGGCGGCCGCGTTGTCGCCAGGTACAAGAAGGGTAACGGGAACAAGCTCGGCCAGAACATCCTCACCCAAGCCGTGCTTTCCTTTATCAACCAGGATGCGGTGCTTCCCGGCTTGCCCCCCGAAACGATCAAGGTCGAATTCGTTTGGGTGCCGAACGACCTCGGCACGAAGATCGAAAGCGTCCTGGTCGTCGCGAGGCACGAGAACACATTGCTCTGGAGATATGACATCGACGCAGAAGTGGCCGGCAAGGTCATCACGCTTTTCCCCGCGGCGGCGGATGGCGACACCGATGCCACAGCGAGCGGCTTGGTCAAACCCAAGTCGACGCGGATCAAAGCCGAAACTTCGGATAGCGAGTAGCCCATGTCTACCGTGGGAGACATGCTGCGCTTGGCGCGGCAGCTTAGAGGATTCACACAGATCAAGGCAGCGAAAGACCTTGGCATTGCCCAAGCTGTACTCTCACGTCATGAGAATGGCCTTGCGGAACCGGATAACACGGTCCTTACAAAGGCCGCACAGGTTTTCAAATTGCCTCGATCATTTTTCGATTTGCTGGATCCAGTTTATGGCCCACCTGTTAGCGTCCATCCGATGCTAAGAGGAAAGGCAAACGTATCTGCACGCGACGTTGATATGATCACTGCAGAATTAAATATTCGGCTGATGCATTTGCGGCGCCTGCTGGACGCAGTTGATTTCGAACCAACACTAGATATCCCGCCCCTCGATGTCGAAGAATTTGGATCTCCTGAAAAAATTGCAGGCGTCGTAAGAGCGCATTGGGGAGTGCCCAGTGGTCCAATCAAAAATTTGACAGCACTTGCAGAAAGGGCAGGGGTAATAGTTGGATGGTCCAGGCTTGGTGGAGCTGCAGTTAGCGGCGTCACATATCGGGCGGCTGGACACCCCCCGCTTGTCCTTCTCAATTCTCAGCATCCTTCCGATCGCATGAGATTCACCTTGGCACATGAAATTGGGCACATGGTGATGCATCGCTTTCCAACTTCGACGATGGAAGAGGAAGCAAACGAATTCGCATCAGCACTTCTGATGCCATCAAATGAGATTTCGCAATCTTTTCAAGGGCGGAAGATTACCCTTCAATTGCTCGCCGCTTTGAAACCCGAATGGCGAGTTTCGATGCAGTCGTTGTTGATGCGTGCATCATCACTGAGGTTTCTTACCGGAAATCAGCAACGCTACTTATGGCAACAAATTAGTTCGCGCGGTTGGCGCACAAGGGAACCAGCAGAGTTAGACTTCCCGCATGAAATTCCGACAGTCCTTCCCGCAATAATTAAAACCCACGTCGTAGATCTTGGGTACACCGAAGACGATCTCGCAAGCTTAGTCAGAATGCATAGAGGAGAGTTTATCGAATTTTATGGCGAATCCTCACCCAAAGAACCAGACAGGCCTCGCCTTAGAATCGTTAAATAGCAGCAAAGCCTCTAATGCCCTTTTGCATTTTCTGGAGCCTTTGACTGACACACTGGAGATATGCCGTGAGTAATGCGCCCACCCAACTCCCTCCGGAATACGCATTGGAAAAATTCAAGCTGGACCATGCGCACCGGCTCCGCGTGCAAGAAGAATTTAGCTTCAAGAATTTCGAGGCAGTTATGGCCTTTTCGGTGGCTAGCACCAAAACCAGCCTAATCATGAATGGTGGCGCCGCAATCGCTCTACTGACCGTCGAGGGCCATTTATTGAATCTTGGACAATGGGCGCCGGAAGGTGCCACTCAATCCGTCGCACTAGGAATCGTCGCATTTGCAATTGGAGTAGGATTCGTCGGCTTGGTCGCAGCACTCACATACCTTTCACAAGCTTATTTCGCTTATGCATCCTATGAACCAAACAATGAAGAACGCTGGCAGGATCAAACATCCAAAGGAAATAGGTGCCGGGCCGCTGCAATTATTTGTTACCTCGTTTCGCTTTGTGCCTTTGGAACTGGCGTCTACTTTGGAGTTTCCAAGTTCATTTAGCCTGCGCGCGAAAATCGTGTGCGCAGCGCTCATCCCTCACATAGCTAACGTAAATCTCCAACAAGTTATGGAGTTAGTCGCCAGTTCGGAATGAGGGTCGGAACGGGGTTCGGAATGCTGTCTAGCAGGCTTCCAGAAACCACCGTAACAAACTGAAATATATAAGAAAAAATGGTGGGCTGTGTAGGATTCGAACCTACGACCCGCTGATTAAGAGATACCCGAAAAACGTCGGAATTCCGCCACCCTTCCAACTACCTGCTTTCAACTTGCGTTTCATCCCGCGCCGCCCGGACGGCGGTTTTCGATGCGCTTTGCGCAAAGGAGAGCACGATGACAGGCAAGTCGAACATAAAAGACCATATCTTATCGATCCGCGTTTCTTCCGATCAGAACGACGCCATCCGCGCGGCGATGCGGCAAATGAACATTATGTTCCTAAGTCGCTTCGCCCGAATTGCCATGGTTGAATCGGCAGAGCGAATTTTAGCACCCGTTGATCTATCTGAAGCCCGTCTACGAAAAGAACTGAGAGAGAAAACGACCAACCTTCGTAAGGCGCTTCAGCAGGCAGAGTTAAACATTGCCGGAGCACCTGATCGTATTGACCGAAGCCACATTAACCAAGTCATCAAACTCACAAGAATCCTGCTCTCTGATGTGGACAAACTCGACAGGTCACGAATGAATTTCTGAACTGGCAACAGAAACAAACAGGGCGGCCATTGGCCACCCTGTGCTGGTGGAGCGTCAAGTTCCGAACGACCCCCGATCTTTCAAGAATTTGTCGGACGTGGATTTGAATTTCTTTCCATGGGTTCGCATTGAGCGCTACGGCTTTGAGATTTTGCTAAACAAAAATGACCAACGCATATTGAAATATGGAGATTTTTTTAATTTCAGTAGCAAGATTCAATCGGCACAATTTGCTGCCTGATTGCTTTCATTTTCGGAGAGTCAAAAATCATCACTTCTTTTCTGCTTAACAATTCAAAGCACAGGAAGCTCCGGGTTTTGACAGTGATTCGTTGGTTCGTAGCCCGCTTATCATTCACCCACCAACCAGCCCGACGAACAAGAGCCCGTTCGTCGGAGGGCCACGCTTAACCATGGTTAATGCCGACGATGGGTGGTGACGTATTGTTATAAGGCCGTCAGGTTCCGGCAGGGGGAAGACTTTGTCTTTTCGCGTCTTCGAACGACCAGGAGCGGCAGCACGGTTGAAAAAACAGGAAGGAATAGTTTCATGAAAAGCACTCTCTGTGGAGTTTTTGCGGGCCTTTTGGCGGCAGTCGTTGTCGTGAACGTCGCCCATGCCGACGATGGCGCCAAGGGAGAAAAGGTTTTCCGAAAGTGCAAGACCTGCCACACCGTCGAAAAAGACGGCAAAAACAAGGTTGGCCCCAACCTTTTCGGCGTTGTCGGTCGCAAGGCGGGCGCCGTCGAGGGTTTCAAGTATTCCAGCGCAATGGCGGAGTCCGGGCTAATCTGGGACGAATCCACCTTGGACAAATTCCTGGAGAAACCCAAAGACGTGGTGAATAAAACCAAGATGGTCTTTCCGGGCCTGCGTAAGGAAGATGAGCGCGCCGACGTCATTGCATATTTGAAGCAACACGGAAGCTGACGACAGGCTTCGCGGGTTTTAAAGCCCAGAGTTCGGTGCGGGCGCCGCGTTCAGGAGAAACAAGTAACAGCCATGGCGACGGCATTTTCCGAGTTCACCAAGATTGTCGGTCGTGGGCCGTCATTGTCCCGTGCACTCACCCGTTCGGAAGCGGCCGAGGCGATGACCCTCATTCTGGATGGCCAGGCAGACCCTTTGGCTTTGGGCGGGTTTCTTCTGGTCCTGCGCCAACGTGGTGAAGCCGCCGAGGAACTTGCCGGATTCGTTGATGCCGTTCGGGCCCGGATCCAGGTTTCCAGTGACACGATCGCGCCGGACATTGATTGGCCCAGTTACGCAGATAAACATCGCCAGCAGCCCTGGTTCGTCCTGGCGGCGTTATTGCTGGCAAAATTCGGAATCCGCGTTTTCATGCACGGAATCGCCGGTGAATCCCAGGACTGCGCGCCGATCCGGCCGGTCCTAGATGCCTTGGGTATCGTCGCCGCCGGCTCCCTGTCCGAGGCGCAAGCCCATCTGCAAACTAGCGGGTTCGCCTATATGGGCTTGGAGGACCTATCTCCCGAAACCGAGGCCCTGTTCCATCTCAAACCGATCTTGGGCGTGCGCTCCGTCGCCAACACCTTCGCCCGCGATCTGAACCCATTGGATGCCACCCTATCCATGGTCGGAATTGTCCACACGCCCTACCGGCCGTTGCATATTGAAGCTTTGCGCGTCTTGGGGCAGACGAAAGCCGCCGTGTTCAAAGGTATCGGTGGCGAAGCGCAACGCAACCCATACAAAGCCAGCACCGTGGCGATCCTTTCTGGCAGCACGCCGGACGAAGAAGAGTGGCCCGCACTTATTGACGGCGCCGCTTTCCTGTGGCGCGAAGAAGACCTGACCCCGGAATTGGTCGCCAAACTGTGGCGGGGGGAAATCGACCACCCCGCCGCCGAGGCGTCAATTATCGCCACCGCGGCGATCGCCCTTAAGGGCCTGGATGGCGCATGCACTCAGGAAGAAGCGATGGTCTCCGCCCGCGCCCTTTGGCGGCGCCATTGCGATCGCCCCATGCAGGAACGGGCTCTCGCCTAGGCCGCCGCGACGGACTTTCTCAACTCCCGCTCCAATGCCGCCCCGATCAAATTCGGGATTCTGCGGTCACAGCCGATCGCCCCGGCATAGGCGACCGGCTGGCGGGCCGATTTGAGGGCCTGCGGAACGTCCTCCCTCGCATGCCCCCCACCGGCGGCAAACAGGCCCACCACCACGGTCGGACGGATCAGGTGATCAGACACGTTCGCAAGGAAGGGAGCTTCTTCCAAAAACGCGGTCCGCACACGATTGACCGTCAACACCCGTGCCATGCTCCGGGCCAGGGTGTCCGCGGAATGCCGTGACGCCGGATCCTTGGTCGATCCATGGGCGGCCAGCATGAGGTCCCAGGCGTTCGGCAACCACCCTCGGACAGACCGTATCTCCTCCGCCACCTCGACGATCAAGTTTACGAGTTCCGGGGCAAGCCCGATCGGCGGACAGACATGAACACCAGGCCTATCACCACCAGACCCCAGGCGCTCACGCAGAACATGGCGGACAAGATAGCCATCACTCATGAACATCGGCAGAACCAGAACACGGCCCTGGTCGACCATGGCCGCCAACTCACGGGCGGGGTCCGGGCCGCCGGAAAGCACCGCATGGCGAACGGTGGAAAATCGCCCCATGCGTTTAAGCACGCGAGCATGGCCGGCCAGCGTTCGCGCCGGCCCGGTTCGGGACGGCGAGCCGTGCCCGACCAGCAGAACCCCAACGGCCGAAACCGCGTCGGGTTTAGTGACTGGTGCCGCTGGAGAGCGTGATCTTGTTATAGACATTATATTTCCCGGACGGTTTGACCATGGGGATGCGTTTGACTTCCTCCAGGGTCGCCGCGTCGTAAACCACGAGCGCCCCTTCCATGTCCCAAATGCTGAGCAGCGCGAACCGACCATCCTTCGTGAACTCCACGTGAGCCGCCGTCTTGCCCGGTGCCGGACGGAGGGTCTTCACGATCTCTAGTGTTCGCTTGTCAATCACATGAACGGCGTCACGGTCCTTACCGAAGAACACATCGACCCAGGCATAGGGCGTGTTCTCATGGCTGCGCATGAAAAACCCGGGACCCAGCGTCTCTATCCGCTTGACCCTCTGCCAGGTTTCCAGGTTGAACACACTGACCGCGCCATCCTTCAGATGCGGCGTGGCGAAGACCTTGTCTCCCTGGTAGTCGAACACGATCCCCGACCCCAGGTGCGGCAGACCGGTCAATGCCAAGTCGGCGACCTTACGGCCGACATTCAGGTTCACGACCTGGCCGTTCTTGCTGTTGCGGGCAGCACCGATCAAGTTTCGGTATTCGGGATCGAACAGGAAGTCGTCCAGATAATCATCGAGCACGATGCGGCGGACGGGAAAAGGCCCTCGGTCGAAAGCCCCCTCCTCCATTCCCGGCTGATAGTTGTGGACCAATCCCATGGGCACGGGGCGTGGACTGTCCGCGTAAGAAATTTCCCAGACCTCGGGAATATCCTTCAACGCCACGACAAAGCTTTCCCTGGGCCGCGCCGTGTAGACAGCACTGACACGGGAAGAGTCGCCCTTTTTGCCAATGACCGGGATCACCTTAAGCGGCGACAGGTCGGTGGCCCGCAGAACCACCAGCGAATGTGGCAGGAAGTTGCCGACCATCACGAAGCGCCCGTCCCCCGACACGGCAATGTTGCGGGTATTGATGCCGGCGCGTATTTCGGCGACGGGCTTCAGGCTCCACAAATCGTATTTGGAAACCCAACCATCCCGCGAAGCGAGATAGACGAACCGTCCGTCAGGTGAATATTTGGCACCGCCATGCAAGGCGAACCGGGACTTGAAGCGCCAGATCGGAGAAAACCGGTCTCCGTCGAGAATGGTCACGTGGTGATCGCCCGTCTCGACCACCGTAAAAAGGTTCATCAGGTCCGCCGTGTGTACGGGTTCCGCCGGAAGGGTTTCGACCGGATTGTGGATGACCTGCGACGCCGCCATCCGCGCCATGTCCCAGGTCGGCACCTCGGGCAGCGGGCGATAAATGAAATCGGCGAGCAACGATATCTGATCGTCATTCAACTGGTTGTCGAAGGCTGGCATCTGGGATGCCGGCCGGCCCTTCGAAATCGTCGCCACAGCGGCGTTCTTGCGTAGGCGCTTCAAATTCTCGGGTAACAATGCCGGGCCGATGCCCCCCAACCGGTCGTCGCCATGACACGCGGCGCAATGCTGCTGATACAGAATCAGGGCCGGGTCAGCCGATGCCGATACCGAAAGCGCCGCCACCGACAGCGCCATGGTCGCCGATAAGACGATCACTCTAGAGAACCGCATTGGCATGGTCCCCCTTTCGATACGGCCGGTTGATGACCCGGGCGCCCGTGGCCTCGACACCGATTTCCGCGTCCGACAAATAACAGCCCGGATCCTCGGCCCAGGGGTCGCCGGTCAGCTGCATCGCCCGCACGCGCGTGTTTCCGCCGCAGATGGCAAAGAAGCCGCACGCGCCGCACCGCCCCCCGACCTGCCGGGGTTGGCGTTTGAGGCCCGCCAGTATCGGATCCGACGTGTCACGCCAGATTTCGGAAAAGGGCCGGTCCTTCACATTGCCCAGTTTGTAGTTCCACCAAAACGTATCGGGATGGACGTCACCCAGGTTGTCGATATTGGCGATATTGACGCCCGACGAATTCCCGCCCCATTGCTCCAGCTTGGCGCGGATGTGATCTGCCTGATCGGGGAAATGCCGGCGAACCCAAAGCAGGAGATAGGCGCCATCGGCATCGTTGTTTCCGGTCACGAATTCGCGGTCGCGCCCCGATCTCAGCCCCTTCAGACAGGTCTCGAACATCAGGTCCATGGCGTCCCGGGTGATTGCCCAATGGGCGTCATCCCCGCGATTCTTGTTGCCGCGCCCGGCGTAGTTCAAATGCGACAGGTAGAACTTGTCGATGTCCTCGTCCTCGATCAGCGCCAACAGATCGGGAAGCTGATGGGCGTTATCCATCGTCATGGTGAACCGGAGCCCGACCTTCAGCCCCTCGGCACGGCACAGGCGCGCGGCCTTGAGCGATGCGTCGAACGCCCCGGCCTTGCCGCGAAAGGCATCGTGTGTCGCTCCGATCCCGTCAAGGGAGATGCCGACGTAATCGTAGTCGATGTCGACAATGGGGCCGATCAGGCCGTCATCGATGAGCGTGCCGTTGGTCGACAGCCCGACATAGAATCCCTTGTCTTTTGCCCGGCGCGAAATCTCAAAGATGTCGGGACGCAGCAGCGGCTCGCCGCCCGATAGGATCAGCACACGGACGCCGAAATCCCAAAGATCATCCATCGTGCGATAGACCTGCTCGGTCGTAAGCTCACCGGGGAAATCGTGGTCGGACGAGATCGAGTAGCAATGCTTGCATGTCAAATTACAGCGCCGGATCAGATTCCAGATCACAACCGGGCCCGGCGGGTTGCGCTTGGGGCCAAGCGGCGTGGGGTTAAGAACCTCCCTCATGTACTGGGTAATGCGGAACATCTTTGAGCCTTCCCTATCCGATCAGGCGCAGACCGGTCTTTTTAAGAATCCGAGTGCTGTATAGAATTTCATGGGCTCGCACCTGCGTGCCCAGGGTCCGGGCGATCTCTGCTGCATGGGCCTCGGTTTCGGCACGGCTGCGTCCATGCACCATGGCGAAAAGGTTGTACGGCCAGTTCGGCAGATGGCGCGGACGGTGATAGCAATGAGATACGAACGGCAGGGCGCCGACCGTCCGCCCGACCTCGTCAATGACCGCATCGTCGATGTCCCAGACCGTCATGCCGTTGGAACGCACGCCCAGCTTGTAATGGTTGGGCACGGCGCCCAGACGGCGGATGACCCCCGCCGCTTGCATCCGCTTAAGCCGGGCCATGACCTCGGCCGGGTCCAGGTTCAGTTGCTCGGCTGCCGCATGATAGGGTTTGGCCACGAGGGCAAGCCCCTCTTGCAGGGCTTTCAGGATCGCCCTGTCGGTGCCGTCCAGTTTGGATCGAAACTGGTTCATGGCGGTCAAACGCTCACCTTGAATTCAACGAAATATTCTTCCAACTTGGGCATGGGATAGACATGCAGGCCGGTCTCGGCCTCGATATCGGCGATCACTTCGGCGATACGTTCCGGTCGTTCGACGGACAACACGAACCACATGTTCAGGCGATGGTCGCGGGCATAATTATGGGCGACCTCAGGATGGGCATTGACCAGATCAGCGACCCGGTCGAAATCGTCCTCAGGAACGGCCAGAGCGGCCAAGATCACGCCGCCACCCAAACGTTCGGCATTGATCATGGGACCGAAGCGCGACAGCACACCGCGCTGGCACAGGCTCTGAACCCGGGTGATCAGGTCGACCTCGGTCAAGCCCAAACGCCCAGCCGCCTCCGCGAACGGATGGTCGGAAATCGGGAACCCGCCTTGCAGTCCATTGACGATCTGACGGTCGACGGGATCAAGGGGAATGACATCCGCGTCGGCGGCATCGGCGCCATACCGCGCGCCGCATTGTTTGAACCGGCGGCGGCTGAACAGAACCGTGTTGGGAAAAGCCCCCAGTTCGGTCTCGTGATTCAGGCGGGCGATCTGGCCCCGGACCTCGGCCCGGTTTTTGCCGTGAATCATGCAAAACAGGTTGAACGGCCATTCCGGCAACCGCCGGGGACGCCGGTAACACAAGGTGACAAAATCCCTGGTCGCGGCCCGCCGCCCCAATTCGGCGACCCTGTGATCAGGGACATCCCAGACAACCATGGCATTGGCTGTGTAACCAAGCTCGTGGTGACGGACGACCAAACCCAGCCGCTTGACGACGCCGGTATCAATCAAGCCCGCGAAACGGTCGATGACTTCCTGTTCACTCAATCCTATGCGCTGCCCGACCTCCGCATAGGGCGCCGCAACCAAGGGCAGGCCACCCTCGATCGCCGACAATAATTCTCTGTCCTTGGCGTCAATCGCGGTCATACAGGGAATCCCAGATCAATGTGATAGGCCTCGACCAGCGGCAGATCGATGACCTTCAGGCCCGTCTCGGCCGCGACGTCGGACAGTAGGTCCGCCAGCTTCCTGGCATCCGGCGCGGTCGCCACGAACCACAGGTTCAGGCGGTGTTCGCGTTCGTAATTGTGGTTCACCTCTTTGTGGGCGCTGACGAGGGCACTGACGTCACCAAGACGCTCGGCCGGCACTTCCATAGCGGCCAGAGTGCTAACCCCGGCGCGGTTGGGGGCGACGACGGCGCCGACGCGCGACAGTGCACCGCTCTCCATCAATCCGGAGATCACCTCCAGCACCTTTTCCTCGGACATTCCCACATCCTTTCCCATGCGGGCAAAGGGCCTTGGCTCCAACGGAAAGCCGCGCTGATAGGCGTTGATCAAGGCACGTTCCTGGGAGGTCAGGTCCATGGCCTATAACCCCGTCCGCCCGGCGCGCGCCGTCAGAAAAATTCCGCTGGGTTTGTCGGCGGCGATCTCGCCGACGCGCGTCAAACTGCCCGTGTCGTAAACATCGACGCGATCTTCATCGCGGACGGAGATCCAGACCTGCTCGCCGCGCGGCGTGAATTCCATATGCAGGACCGCCTTGCCCGGCGTGAAGGTCTTGACGATCTTCAAATCCGGCACGTCGATGACCTGCACCGTATCGTTCAGGGGGTGTGCGAAATTGACCCATATCTGGCGCCCATCCGGACGTGCGACGGCAAACACGGGTTGGCCGTGAACCGGAATACGGCCCACTTCCCGCCAGGTTGCCGCGTCGACGACCAAAATCTCATGGCGCCCGACAGCGGGCAGGAACAATCGTCCGCCGGCTTGGGCCCAGCCTTCCAGATGCGGCATTTTGTAGACCGGCAGTTTCTCCTCGCCGCGGCCATAACCGCCGAGGATACGAGCAACTCCAGTACCCATGTTCCACAGGTCGAGCTTGGCCAAGCCATCCTCACCGAACAGACCGGCGACGTAATAGCGGCCATCCGGTGTGATCAGGCCGTCATAGGGATTGCGTCCAATGTCGGAAAATTTCGTGATTTCCGGGGCCGTCGGCCGTGACATGTCGACGGCCCAGATTTCGCCGGCGTCCCACAGGCTGAACACGAATTTCTGCCCGGGGGCATCGACCAACCCGACGACCTTGGATTGCGCGCCGCCGGATACCGCCGGAATGACGGCGACCAAGTCCAAGGTCCGGCTGTCGAAGACCTTGACCCCGCCGGGTTTATAGTTGGACACGGCGACCAGAGTCCCGTCCTGCGAGATCGCCCCGCCGATGCTATTGCCGGCTTGGACGACGCGCTTGACGATATGCCGGGTCAGCAGGTCGACCTTGGTCAGACCACCGTCCCGACCGAAGACAAAAGCAAAGCGGCCGTCTCGCGAAAACACGGCCGAGGCATGGCTGAGATCACCCAGACCCTTGACCCTACCGAGGGCCGTGCGTCCCGTGGTCTCGATCACTTGTAGGCTGCCGGCCGCGCGTTCGATGACGATGCCCAAGTCGCCGGTACCGCGCAACGCCATGTCGGCGCGCGGCGCGACTACGAACGCCGTCATGGCGATGGCCGCCAGAAGAACAATCCGCAGGGCCGTCGACAGTCGTGGGCTCATGGTTTGGGCTCCCCTTCGTCCAATCCGTGTTTCAGGCGCCTGACGATCCAGCGGGCCTCTGCCTCGTCGAGCATGCCTCCCCAGGGCGGCATCGCGCGGGCCGGGTTGCCGAACAGGATCATCTGCACCAGGCCGTCCTCGTCCCGGTCCTGCAACGTCACAGGCAGAAGCGCCGGGCCAAGGCCGCCTTTCATGGTCATGCCGTGACAAGAGCCGCAGTCATGACGCAGCAGGTGATCAAGGCGGGCACCCTGCTCTGCCGTCAGAGAGCCCGCCGAAACCGGACCGGCTGCGACAAGCAGCGCCAAGCCGGCCCAGGCCACACAGCGATTAAGCCTGGCGGGCCGACGCGCGGTCGAAATTGACGACTTCATTGATGGTTTCCCTTGCCAGATCGTCGGCCAAGGTCACCACCCGGCCGACAATGAACATGATCGGTGACGGTAGATCGGCATCGGCAACAGCGTCCGCCACCTCGCCCAGGGTCGAGGCGACTTGGCGCTGATGCCGGGTCGTGCCTTGGCTGACAGCCATGGCCGGCGTCGACGAAGGCAGTCCATAGCGGATCAGGCGGACGGCGATATGCGCCATGCTCGCCGCCCCCATGTAAACGACCAACGTGGTGTCCTCGTCGGCCAACCCGCGCCAGTCCAAGTCGAGTTCATGATCGTCGCGGCAATGCCCGGTGATGTAACGCACGCTTGTCGCCAGCCCGCGGTGAGTCAACGGCACGCCGACGTAGGCCGAACACCCCGTGGCGGCGGTGACGCCGGGAATGATCTCAAAGTCGATGCCGTGATGTTTGAGGTGAAGGGCCTCTTCACTGCCGCGCCCGAACATGAATGGATCCCCGCCCTTAAGGCGGACGACACAGCGCCCGTCGTGGGCGAGCGATACCAGAAGGTTATTGATTTCGTCCTGCGGCACCGGATGGCAGTGGGGCTGCTTGCCGACATTGATCCGGGCCGCACCGGCGGGAACCAGATCGAGAATTTCCTTAGAAACCAGGCGGTCATAGACGACCACATCGGCTTGTTCCAGAAGGTCACGGGCCTTCACCGTCAACAGTCCCGGATCACCCGGCCCCGCGCCGACGAGGTAGACCTTCAACGACGAGATTCGCACCATTTTGGAGTCTCCCGTGTTTACCCATGAGAATGCGAAGGGGGATGGAATCCGGCGGACATTTGGTCTCCGCCGGATTCCAATCTGTCAGCTTGGTCAGTAGACGTCGTTCCGGGTGTTGTAGACGTTGAACTTTCCGGTCGGCGTCACCAGACGCTTGTCGCGGATGACCGCCTTCTTCTCCAAGGTCTTGTCGTCAACCACAACGATTGCCGATTCCTGGTTCCGTGCATTCCATACGGAGAACCAGATTTCGTCGCCGGCCTTGTTGTATTCGCCCTGGACGACGCGGCGCACACCTTCGGTGATTCCAGACCATTCGCCGATGGGCAGGACCTTGAACGCGGGCTTGTCCTTGGCCAGGTCGGCGATTTTGAACACGGCGACCGAGGACGCAATTTCAGCTTCCGGGTTCAACGGGGTGTCCACGTAAAGGTACTTGGATTTGGGATGCGTCTTGATGAACAGCGCCCCGCCGCCTTGACCTTCGATCGTCTGGACGACCTTCCACGCATGCTCGGGATGGCCCTTGGGGTCGGTGCCGATCAAAGCAATCGTTTCGTCACCCAGATGGCTGGTGGCCCAGACCGGGCCGTATTTGGGATGCATGAGGTTGGCGCCCCGGCCCGGGTGCGGCTTGATGCCGGTCTCGATCAGGGCGACCAGCTTGTTTTCCTTGGTGTCGATCACCGCGACCTTGTCGCGGGCGTTGGCGGCGACCAGGAAATAGCGGCCCGTGGAGTCGAACCCGCCGTCATGCAGGAACCGTTCCGCCTCGATGTCCGTGACCTTCAGGTTTTTCAAGTCGGAATAGTTGACCATCAGGACATGGCCGGTTTCCTTTACCGTGACCACGAATTCCGGATGGTAGTGGGAGGCCACAATCGATGCGACACGGGGTTCCGGGTGAAACTCTTGAGTGTCATAGGTCATGCTGCGGGTCGACACGATCTTGTGCGGCTCCAGCGTGGCCCCATCCATGATCACGTACTGAGGCGGCCAATAGGCGCCGGCGACCGCGTACTTGTCTTCCCAGCCCTTCATCTTGGACGTTTCGACCGAACGGGCTTCGGCGCCGATCTTGATCTCGGCCACCGTTGACGGCTCTTTCATCCACAGATCGATCAGGTTGATCTTGGCGTCACGACCGATGACGAACAGGTAACGACCCGAGGCGGACATGCGGGAAATATGCACGGCATATCCGGTGTCGATGACCTGGACGATCTTCTTCGATGCACCGTCGATCAACGCGACCTGTCCGGTGTCACGCAAGGTGACGGAGAACAGATTGTCGATGTCCAGATTGTTTTCCTTTTTGGTCGGGCGTTTGTCCAAAGGAACACGGACCTTCCAGGTCGCCCGCATTTCCTTCATGCCGAACTCAGGCGGCTGCGGCGGTTCTAGCAGCAAATAGCGCGCCATCAGATCGATGTCGTCCTTGCTCAGATCGCCCGAAGTTCCCCAATTGGGCATGCCGCCAGGTGAACCGTACGTAATGAAGTCGCGCAAGGTTTCAAACCCGCGTTCCTTCGTCACCTTGGTCGTCAAATTGGGGCCAGTCGCCCCGTTGCGCAGAACGCCGTGACAACCGGCGCAACGTTCGAAGTATATCTGCTTGGCTTTTTGGAATTGAGCGCCTGATAGCGGCACCTCGCCGGGCTTGGAGCCCGGTTGCTCCATCGGTTGGTCGCGCAATACGTCCAGGCTCGGCTCGTACCGGTCTCCCGGCGTGGTTCCATGTTTCTTCGGTTCCGCAGCCATCGTCGCGGCAGTCCCTACCATCAGTGCCGCCACAACAGCCGCAGATAAAATTGATCGTTTCATAATCCCTGCTCCCGCCGGTTCTCATGAGTGATGTGAGATGCAAAGGATAGGGCTGGGAGAAATGATCGGCCTTAACCCTGGTTAAGGAGGGGATATTCAATGAGCCGTCGCGGGGACCGCCGACCGGAGGCTTAACCCCGGTCAAGGTGAGACGCCGGCCTGCGTCCATAATCTTTGGATGATTATCTGGATACGAACGCTGGTGGCCGTCGGTGCCCTGGTCTTTACCTTGGCCGGTCTCCCCGCCGTGGCCGGCGGCTTGACCCCGGAGATGCACGACATTCTGTTCCCCGGGGCGGAACGGCTGGAAGACTTTGCCGGCCCACCCCCCGCCGCGAGAGCGTTCAAAGACGGCAAAATGGCGGGCTTTGTCTTGTCGACCAATGAAGTGGTTGGATCGACCGGTTATGGTGGTGGCCCCATCGATGTTCTGGTCGGTGTCACCTTGGACGGGACGATCACCGGCGCTCACCTGCTGAGTCATAACGAACCGATCCTGGTCATCGGTATATCCGACTCGGATCTGCAAAAGTTCGTTCAGGGGTTTTCAGGAATCAACGTTCTGGCGCCGGCGGTTCGCCGCAAGGGCCGAAGCCGGTCCGCCACCGACGCCATCGCCGGGGCCAGCGTTTCCAGCGCCGTGATCGAGGATGCCATTATCCGAGCGGCGCGGACCGTTCTGCGGGCCCATGGAACCCCAGCCCGGGACGCCGCTCTGAAGCGGCGCGACTATGCCCCGGCGACCTGGGGGGACCTGCTTGCCGAAGCGGCCATCCAGCACCGGCGGCTGACGTTCGGGGACGTTTCACAGCGGATCGCGCTTGACGGCAAGCCGGACGATCTATTCATCGATCTTTACACCGCATTACTGACGCCCGCGCGGATCGGCGGAAACCTGATCGGGGAACGTGACCACCAGCAGCTTTTCTCGACTCTTGGCGCCCAAGACAACGTTGTGCTTATCGCCGCCAACGGGTCGTACTCGTTCAAGGGCCGTTCTTATCTCAAGACAGGCATTTTCGACCGTATTCAGATCGTTCAAGGCGACCGAACGATTCGTCTGTTTCGGGATGCCTATGAGAACGTGGAACGCCTGAAGGCCAGCGGCGCGCCGGAATTTCGAGAAATCGCGCGGTTCATCATTCCCGCCACGACCGGATTTGACCCCGCGGCTCCCTGGCGGGTCGAACTATTCGCCGCAGCCAAGGGCGAAAGCACCCAAGTCCGGAACGGTGTATTCAGCTTCGATTACCGACTGCCCGACACATTTATCGAAAAGGTGTCCGTTGTCGCGGCGGCCGCCCCGGCGAATGATCCGGTACCGCTTTGGCAGGAGATCTGGATCAAACGGCAGGGCACGGTCATCGGCGTTCTCGTGTTGCTCGGTCTATTGACCACGGTATTGGTGTTTCAAGATCAGTTGGTTCGCCATCGCCGATTCCGGGATGTCGGACGATTGATTTTCCTGGCCGTCGTTCTTGTCTGGCTTGGCTGGTATGCCGGCGGGCAACTCTCGGTACTTCAGGTTTTTACCTTCGCACATGCCTTTCTAACTGGTTTTAAGTGGGAACATTTCCTGGTCGACCCGGTGGTCTTTATTCTATGGGGATTCGTCGCCGTGACCTTGTTGCTATGGGGCCGCGGGGTCTATTGCGGTTGGCTTTGTCCGTTCGGCGCCTTACAGGAACTGATCAATGCCGGCGCCCGTCATTTGGCAGTTCCTCAGATTCAGATTCCCTTTGCCGTTCACGAGCGTCTTTGGGCGATCAAATACATCATCTTCATCGGCCTGTTCGCGGTGTCGCTGCATTCCATCCACGAGGCGATCGTGATCGCCGAGGTCGAACCCTTCAAAACGGCGATCTCTCTGAAATTCATCCGCGCTTGGCCCTTCGTCGCCTATGTCGCCGGATTACTGGCCATCGGCCTGTTCATCGAACGGTTTTTCTGCCGCTACCTTTGCCCGCTAGGCGCGGCGCTCGCCATACCGGCGCGCCTGCGGACCTTTAACTGGCTGAAACGGCGTCATCAGTGCGGCCGCGAATGTCAGATCTGCAGTGAACGCTGCACTGTCCAGGCAATCCACCCAAGCGGTGAGATCAATCCCAACGAATGTATTCATTGCCTGGAATGCCAAACCTATTTCTTCGATGACCACATCTGCCCGCCCTTGGTCGCCGACCGCAAACGCCGCGAGCGGCGACAGGCGCTGGCAAACGGCGTTGATGTCAGAAAGGAAATGCACGGTGATGACTGACGCGTTGAGATCACCCGACCGGCGGCGCTGCATAACGGTTCTGGCCGGCGCGTTCGCCGGTGCCGTCATCGGCGGACGAAAGGCCTCGGCGGAATCTTTCGAATGGCGTGGCACGGCGCTGGGCGCGGACGCCCGGATCATTCTCAGCCACCCGTCTCGGGCGGCGGCAAAGGCAGCAGTCCTGATGGCGAAGGATGAAATCGACCGACTGGAAAACATTCTCAGTCTGTACCGCCCGGGCTCCGCCTTATCCCAACTCAACAAAAAGGCCGGGATCGACCCCGCCCCTTTGGAACTGATGGACGTTCTGCGCCGAAGCCTGTGGTACACGGAAATAACCAACGGCGCATTTGACATCTCGATTCAGCCGATTTGGGATCTTTATGCACGGCATTTCAGGACCCACGGCAGCGCTGGCAGCGGACCCGCGCCAAAGGATATCCAGGACGCCCTATCCAAGGTCGGTGCGCATCGTATCCATCTGACGTCTGCGGGCGTTAGCATGGCGCCCGGCACAGGCCTGACGCTCAACGGCATCGCCCAGGGCTATATCACCGACCGGGTGGCCGATCTCCTGCGCGAACAGGGATGGCGGAACGTGCTTGTCGATCTTGGAGAATTTCATGCCGTCGGCGGACGGGCGGATGGCCATCCGTGGAAAATTAAACTACCCGGCGGCGGCCTCCTGGACATGGCCGACGGCGCCCTGGCGACGTCGAGCGCAGACGGAATGAGATTTTCTCCCGAGGTGCACCATATTTTCGATCCCGGGACGGGAGTCAGTGCTAAGGAGCCGATGCCCGTGACTGTCCGTGCCCGCCGCGCTGTCGATGCAGACGCTCTGTCAACGTCCTTGTCGGTTTGTGATCGCTCCGATTGGGCACGAATTCTCGCGCGGGTTCCTGGTTCAAAGGTGGTGTGACATGACGCAAAAACAAGAAACCGGTGCCTTCTCCATCTTCTTCTCCTATGGCTTCCGGCCGTTCTTCTTGCTGGCGGCGATCCATGCCGTTGCGGTCATGGGGCTGTTTCTAAGCTGGATTGGCATTCATTTCGCCGGCGGTCTCGTCGTCGAACTCTCCATCGGGATGGCGCCTCATATCTGGCATGCGCATGAAATGCTGTTCGGCTTCACCATGGCCGTAATCGCCGGGTTCTTCCTGACGGCCGTGCCTAATTGGACAGGCGCCCATGCTGTACAGGGGCCGATGTTGGCGTTGTTGACGGCGGCGTGGCTGGCCGGGCGTCTGGCCATGGGTGGATCGGCATATCTGCCGCCCTTGACGGTAGCCGTGGTGGACTTGGCGTTGATCCCCTTGCTTTTGCCTCTGGTCGTCGCCGCGATGGCGCGCAACTGGTCGAAGAGAAACTTCGTCTTCCTACCTATCCTGGGCCTGTTGTTCACCGCCAATCTGTTGACGCATCTTGAGTTTCTCGGCCTTTTGGATGGTGGCGTCGCCATCGGCCTGCGCCTGGGTCTTGATACCGTCGTCCTGTTGATCGCGATCATCGGCGGCCGAGTCGTGCCGGCCTTCACCACCAACGCGCTGCGCAATCAGAATATTGATGACCTTCCGATCAACCGGGCCTTTTTAAACGCCGCCGGGATCGTTCTGGTGGCGGGCTTGGTGGTTGCCGATCTGGCGGCCCCCGACCATCCGGTCACCGGCTGGCTGGCCCTGTCGGCAGCGATGGCGAACGGTCTTCGCCTGCTGCAATGGAAGGGTTATCGGACCCTCGGTCAGCCCATCCTTTGGGTGCTCCACCTGGGGTTTGCCTGGTTGGTCGCCGGATTGGCGCTGAAGGGACTTGCGGTCCTGGATTCAGGTGTCAGCCCATCCGCGGCGCTTCATGCGCTGTCCGCCGGCGCCATCGGGACCATGACCCTGGCCATCATGAGCCGCGCCGCCCTGGGTCATACGGGTCGGCCCCTTGTCATCGGCAAAGCCACCGTTCTGGCCTATGCCCTGGTTACGGCCGGTGCCTTGGGCCGCTTCATCGTGCCGACCTTTTTCATGGATTTTTACAACACCGGGATTTTGCTGTCCGGCCTTGCCTGGATGGGGGCCTTCGCAATCTTTGTCGTCGTTTACTGGGCCGTACTGACCGGCCCGCGCGTTCGTCACCAGGGATAGGCGGGTTGCGATCCCGGCGCGTCAGGCGACCGTGCGGCTTCCCTCAATGCCATCCTCGACCGGACAGAATTCCCGCAGGCGTGCCACGTCTTCGATATGGACCGAATTCTGATCGGTCGTCACGCCGAACTCGCGGAATCGGTTCAACAGGCGTGACAGGCTTTCCGGCTGCATTCCCAGGCGTGCGGCGATCAGGTTCTTGTCATAAGGAAGCTCGACGACGCAGGGCCCTTTGTCCGCCCGGCAGCGGCGCAGCAGAAATTCGATCAACCGTTGGCTCGCGGTTCGGGTTTTCAGACGCTCGACCTCATAGACCAGGTGGTGCAGGTGGCGGGACATCGAGGCGAGCATGCTCAAGGCGATATTCGGATGCTCCTGCACCGTCGATATGAAGCGCTTCGATTCGAGTGCGACAAGCCGGCAATCATCCACCACTTCCGCGCTGGCGGGGTATCCTGCACCCATGAAGGCGGCGGCCTCGGCGAACATGTCGCCGCCGGAAAAGATGTTAAGAAGCGCTTCGTCGCCATCGGGCGTGTGGCGGAACACCTTCACCCAGCCGTCGAGCACGACGTAGAAATAGTCAGCGGGATCGCCGCGTTGAAAGATCATCCGACCCTTGGGATAGGCGCGCGGCTGCACGTTTTCCGTCAACCGCTCGAACATGCCTTCGGGCAGGTTGGAAAACAGGGGCTGGCCCCTGACGATTGCAAGGTCGCTGACGTTCACCTGCGTCTCTCGTCCCCCAATGAACACCACGCCCTCCATTAAGCCATTTATCTCAGGGAAAACTCAACAATGCATCCTGGATGCCGGAATTGTCAGAATACGCCTAACATTTTATGCAGGCGGGCGTCCTTGGATTTGAAATGGTCCACGAACCAGTCCCTGAGGCGCAGGCCCAGGTCTTCGGAAAGACCGTCGAAATCGCCCGCCTCGAAGGTGTCCATGATGTCCCGCAAGCTGTCCAGCAACCGTTCGTGATCCGCCTTATGGTCTGCGTATTGATCGTAGGCGCGGATCCGCATCACGGTTTCCTCAAGCGCGAAATGCGCGGCGATCTGGGTGAACACCTCGCCCAGAAAAGCCTCGATCTCCTCGGCCGGAGCATCAGCCTGCAAGCGGGCATGGGCCTCGTTGATTAGGCGGATCATTTCCTCGTGCTCGTGATCGACGGAAGGGATCCCAAGCTTGAAATCGTCGCGCCATTCTATCAGCGCCATCATTTCTGTTCTCCGTGCGGCCCGTTGCGGAACACGAACCCGCCGGCCTCAGCATCGAAATCGACCGCGAGATTCTGTCCCGGCTTGAGATCGAACGTTCGGTCGACGGCATAATCGAAGCCTTCGGTGCGCTCCGAGTCGCGCAGCTTGAACGCCAACCGATGTGATCCGGCAGGGACCACGAATTTCCGGTAGGTCTGTGACGCGCCGTCGCCCCGCAGGCCCGTCGGCGGCAGGCTGGCCTCGAAAACCGGCGTGTTATCAAGCGCAAACAGCACAACCACGGGCACCCGTTCACGGGGGCAGAGGATGGCTTTGCGCATGTTGGGAGCCAGGTTCGCCAGCTCGCCGACGGTGCGCTGCCGGCAGCCCCCCTTTGGCTTGCCGCCATGGGCGAAGCTCAGCTTGATCTGGGCGTGACCGTCCGGAATGGGACGATACGCAGGGGCTTGGGAAAAATGGGCGATCAGCACGGCAAATCCGGCGTAGATCACGCCCTGGCCCAATATCCGGAGCGGCATCCACTTCATGGCACCGCCTTCCCTTCCGGCCTGTCGTCGCCCGCGGCCGTGCCTTTGTGGCGGCGGATGCGCTGTACCGTCGACAGGGTCGGAATGATGCTGAGATCACTTTGAAACGCGGCCAGTTCCCGTTCGACGCTTTGCCAGGTCACCGGCGCGGCCCAGATACGCAACAACCTCTCGCGCGGGACGCGGGACCGCAAATGCGGATCGCGGCGACCGTCGAAGCGGTCCTCCGACCATTGGGGGCCGAGCCTGTACTGGCATTCCCCCTCGCGGCATCCGACGACGGCGACGCCGTCGGCCAGGTCCTTGGACAGGATGTAGTCGATAAATGACGGCGGGATCATCGCCGCGCATGGCAGATCGATGCCCGCGCGATTGGTTCCGGATAGCTTTCTGCCGGAAATGCCGTGCGCGCAGCCGAACACCATCACCCGGGAGCTTCCTTGCAAGCCGGCCGCCGCCTTGTGGATACAGTCGCGCAGATCCGCAGCGGAGAAATGCGGAAGATCGATCCCGGGCACCAGGTCGCTCATCTTCCGGAACGGCATGGCCGTCGGACAGGCGCCGACACAGATGCCGCAACTGACGCACAGATCGGCGTCGACCATCGCCTCTTGTTCAAACGGGCGCGCGTCCGTCCGGGGCATCATGGTGATGGCGTTGAACGGACAGTCGGCGGCGCAGCGGGTGCAGCCGTTGCAGTTCCCGAGATCGACCACGGCCGCCGGCCGGGCCTTGCGCGGCGGCAGCCAAGGCAGTGCCATCAGCACAAAGGTCGCGCCGAAGGCGAAGCCCCAGACCGGTCCGGCGCCGACCATCTCGATCACCGGGAAGGCGAACAGGTAGTACCAATCCATATTCAGGCTTTGCGGCACGCGGGCGAGGTCGGCCGGCGCATGGCTGAGGGCGGGGAACATCAGGGACAGGACCAGCATCATCACCATGGTCCCCGCCGCCAGGCCCCGGGGCGGGTTCCATTTGGCGTAGGCGACGCGCTGCAGGTGGATCCACATGACCAGCAACAGGACCAACGGCAGCGCGATATGGAGAAAGATCAGAAGCGTGAAAAAGCGGTCGTCCAGACTGACCGGCGACATGAAATTGCGGGCGATGGGTTCGCCGAATATCGGCAGCCAATCCAGCCACTCCGCCGACCCGATCGCGATATACTGCGCCAGTTCATCCCACACCAGCCAATAGCCCGTGACCCCGGCGGCGATGACCATCCAGGTCATGGGCACGCCCGTGATCCAGGAAAAAAACCGGGCGCCCCGGTAGTGGTCGAAAGAGAATTCGCGGACCATGTGCAAGACCATCATGATCACCAGGGCATCGGAGGCGTAGCGGTGGAATGACCGCATGACGCCGCCGAGATACCATTGTTCATGGGTCAGCGACTCGATGCTGGCGAAGGCTTCCGTCAGGCCCGTGTCGAAAAAAATGTAGAGATACAGGCCCGAGACCGCAACGATCCAAAAGTAAAAGAACCCAAGCCCGCCCAGGTAGTACATGGGGTTCCATCGCGGCGTGAAGACCTGATCGAACAGGCCATCGAGCCACATGAAACCCCAGCGCAGCGTGCTTTGGATTGTTTTCACGTAGGTGTTCCGATCCAGGCTTCGGTCTATGCAGGACGGGCCGGGCCGCGATGGCGCCACAAGGCACGGACCAGAACCGTACCGACCAGCGCCAAGCTTAATCCGCCCAGCACGATGGAGATGATCAGCGAGTAGTCGAACCGGTAGGTGCCGCTCGCCGGGTCGTACAGCGTGCAGTAAAGACGCACGCGATTGAGCAGGCCTTCCAGGCTGGTCATTTCCGTCCGCTTGCCGAAGATCACCTGCTTCAGCGGCTCGACCAGAAGCGGCGCATCGAAATCCGGTCCATAAATATGTCGATAGACCCGCCCGCCCGTATCGACCACCGACGTTTGCGACATATGGTCAAAGCCCTTGGGCGACGGCCGGAACACGAAGCCCAGGTCGCGCGCCAACTGATCTATGGTGGCGGCATCGGCGCTGAGGAAGTACCAGCCGTCGACACGGATACCGCGGCTGGCGGCGTAGAGACGCATCCGGTCCGGCGAATCGTTGCGGGCGTCGAAGCCGACGGTGACGACCCGAAAGGCATCCTTTCCCAGAATGTCCCGCGCGACCTCGACCGCGTTGGCCAGATTTTCCGTGACGGTCGGGCAAATGTCGGCGCAACCGGTGTAGATCAGACTGATCACCAGGGGCTTGTCCATCAAGTCGGCGAGATTGACCGGCTGCTTGCGGCTGTCGGTGAAATGCAGTTTGGCCAGATTGCTGCCGACTGCCGCCTGCGACAGCGCCAACGCCGCTTTGGCGTCGAAGGGACTGGATTTGGCCTGCGCCGAGCCGCCCCCGGCGGCGGCAAGCAGGATCGCCAGAAAGACGGCCGTGCATATCCTATGAAAGACCAGCAAGAACGCCCCCTTCCACCATGGCGCCGACCAGCACCAGGGTCAGTTGCCCCAGCGAGGCGAAGAAGGCCTTCATGGCGGTGACCGGGGTCGGGGCTTCGACATGGCGCCAGGCGCGATAGATGAAATACCCGCCGCCCACCGCGGCCAGGGTCATGTAGAGCGGGCCGTATCCGAACATTCCCGGCAACAGGGAAACCGCGACCAGGACCAGGGTATGGGCGAAGATCACCCGCGACCCCCGTTCCAGACCCAGAACGACCGGCAACATGGGCACGCCCGCCTGTTCATAATCTCGCTTCAGCGCGGCGGCGAGGCTCCAGAAATGCGGCGGCGTCCACAGGAACAGGACCATGGCCAGAATTGCCGGCACGGGCCCCGGAACGGGCGAAATGGCCGCCGATCCGGCCAGCACGGCAAAGGTCCCGGAAAGGCCGCCGATGACGATGTTCCAGGGCGTGCGTTTTTTCAGCCAGACCGTATAGACGACGCCGTAGGTAAAGGCGCCGAGGAACAGATAAACAGCGACCAGGGGATTGAACAGCACCCCGGCGACGGTGACGGATCCCGTCAGCAGGAGAAGGACGCCCAGATACCAGGCCGCCCCGCCGCGATACCGCCCGGTGACGAAAGGACGTTTCTGCGTCCGCGCCATGCGGGCGTCCAGGTCGCGTTCGATCAATTGATTGAAAGCGCCGGCGGCCGCACTGGCGCCCAGGGCGGCGAACCCCAGGACCGTCACCTGCCAGACCGGCAGGCTAATTCCCGGCGTGACCGCAAGGCCCGCCACCGCGCTGAGCGCGATGGCGATGCCAATGCGGATCTTGAAGATGCCGTAGAAATCCCGCAAGACGGTCGTCATGACACCTGTTCCCCTTGGCGGACCCCGCCGGAGACCGGCCGCTTAGGACAGCGGCCAGACTTCCGACAGGAACTTCCAGTTGACGAAGTAGTAGAGGACGAAGCTGATGAAGAAGATCGTCACCAGCGTGATCGTCCCCGGCACGTGCAGGGTATGGGCACCGTCATGGCTGACGATGGCCGCCGCCCTCCCTTGGAACACGACGGGCGAAAGGCGCGCTTCTTCCGCGCCGCGTTTCTTGCCGAACAGCACCGAGCCGACGATCACGACGACGAACATGATACCGCCGATGGTGGCGATCACCCCGAATATACCGTTCAGCCCCATCATCAGGAAGGCCGCCGGAGGATAGTCGAAGGTCAATACCGAATCGGTAAAGGTCATGTCCCAATGACGCCGTGAAACGCCGAGGGTTCCTGCTCCCATCATGAACATGGAGATACCGAAGGTGCCGAGCCCGAACATGTAGGGTTGCCAGCGGGCCCAGCTCTTCAAAATCAGTTCGCGCTGGAAGACCAGGGGAACGACCAGATAGGTCATGGCCATGAAGGCCAGGGTCGTTCCGGCCGCGACCGTGGCGTGGAAGTGACCGGGCACGTAGATGGTGTTGTGCATCAACAGGTTCAATTGCTCGGCGCCGAGCACGACGCCGGAAATCCCGCCCACGAAACCGAACAGAACCAGGGACAGGAACATCCCCGCAAAAGCCGGATTGCCCCAGGGTGCGCGGCGCAGCCAGCCGAACATGCCTTGGGTGAACCCGTTGCGGCGCTGGGCGGCCTCGACCGCGCCGGGGACGCTCATGCCGTGGATCATGCTGGCGACGACGGCGAGATAGATGGCGTAGGAAGTATTGAACACCTTCCAGTTCGAGCTGATGCCCGGGTCGGCCAGAATGTGGTGGGCCGAGGCGATCAACAGGAAGCAGGCGTAAAGCAGAAACGCCGTGCGGCTGACCTTTTCGCTGAGCGGCTTGGCGCCCACGGTCAGGGCCGCGATGGCGTACCACACCGAGACATGGGCCGCGACGTTGATCTGTTGTGACGAATGGCCCATGCCCCACCACACGACCCGATAGGTCAGGGTGTCGATCTCGGCGATCAGGCCGACGGACCACAGGAACGTGGGGATCAGGATGATCGCGCCCGAGGCGATGGTATAGACCGCGATCACCGCCGCGACCACGGCACCGAAAGTGACCAGGGGGACCGATCCCTTATAGGTTTTCTCCTGCTTGGCGACGACCAGGGTGCCGAAGAACACGAACACGCCGATCAAGGCGCCGACAGCGAACAGGATGAGCCCGAGATAGAAATGCGGGGCCGCCTTCATGGGCACGTAGGACGTGAACATGACGCTCGATTCACCCTGCAAGACGGCCACGTTGGCCATCACCGAACCGATCAGCATCAGCCAGAACGAAAGCCAGGCGAACCGGGGCGTTGCCAGCCGGCAGTTAAGCAGAATGGCCGACGCGAAATAGAGGATCGCGATCTCGAAGAAAATAACCCAGAAGATCAGGATGTCGGCGCCATGCGCCGTCAGCACCAGATAGAACAGGTCGGCGGGCAGGATGTGCACCGCCGGCCAGCGCGTAAGCGCCACCAAAAGGCCGAACAGGCCGCCGACGGCCAGAAATACGATCGCCGCGACGGCGTTCGCCTTGATCAGTTTTTCGGCCTGGCTGCAGACCTTCAAACCCGTTTCGGGGCAAACCCGATGTGCGAAATCAAATGCCATGATCGCCCCCTATTTATCGGTCACATATATGCGGCCGACCATTTGGTGATGACCGATCCCGCAAAACTCGTTGCAGACGACGCTGAACACTCCCGACTCGTTCGGAGTGATGGTCATCACCATCTCGTAGTTCGGGTGGACCTGAATGTTGATGTTGGTCGGTTGCAGGGAAAATCCGTGCAGCCAATCAAGGGAACTCAGATGCAGGCGGTAGGTCTCGCCCTTCTTGAGCTCCAGGATCGGCCACCATTCCCACAAACGCGCCAACATATAAACATCGCTGCCGGCGGGAGGGCGGACGATGGGAATCCCGGTCTCGCCTTCGTTGCGGACCTTGTATTGATCCGTGAAGGTCTCGACCTTTTGGGCGAAGACTTCCGGATTGACCCGGTAGGCTTCGTTGGACAGGTTCTGTTCACCCTGGATGTGCCAGAACACCATGGTGAAGAACATCACCAGACCCCATAGAAAGGCGACGGAGATCCAGACGATTTCGGCTTTTGCCAGCGGCTCGTTCCACCACAGGCGTTTTTCCGGAGGCGTGAGTGCCATTGCCGCCTCCCGTCACTTGGCGAGAGGGATCGCAGCGATTTCCATGACCCCCCAGATTGTGTAAAGGACGGCCGGAATCGACACGCCCAAAAAGAGAAGCAAGAACGGATTGTCCATGATGCTCTGCATCACTGGAATCGGGCCGTCGTCATCATCCTTGCCCGTGTTGTCTGGTCCGCTATTTTTTGGTTCGGCCATGGCCGCACCTCCTCATGTCCCGTGCCCCGAACATGCATGTTGGGGTTTGTCATGAGATCACGGGACAGCCGAGCGATCCTTAACCGGGGTTAAGTCGCGAACCTTGGCGGCGAGTACGATAAGTATGTTTGCTGTCTTTTCATGCACAGCACACATAGATGACCGCGCACGGGCGGCCGCAGACGCCCCTTACCCCTCACCCACCATTTTCGACGATTTCGGGAACTGACATGGGCCTTCTTTCCGAGGATTTCCCCTGAGTTTTCGGACTGCGGATCGTCGAGACGAAAACGCCTCGGAGATTTTTCGCCGAGGCGTCGAACTTGTTCCTATTCCGATGCATCCACTGATCAGCATCCGTTTTGCACAAAATGACCTCGGACACAGTGGGGGCTTCGTGGCCCGCTGTTCCGGAATCAGTGGGCAGGCTGTTTTGAATCAATGCACTAAGAAGCGCGTCAGCGGAAAATCCGGGGGATTTCCAACTTTTTCATAGCTTCGAGTTGGCAGCGCCGGAGCGGCCTGAAACCCACGGAAATCCAGGGGAGGAATGGTGGGCTGTGTAGGATTCGAACCTACGACCCGCTGATTAAGAGTCAGCTGCTCTACCAACTGAGCTAACAGCCCGCACCACGTATGGAGGGCGGGGTTTTAGCAAGCTTGGCCGGCTTTGTCGAGGCGAAGTGACGCCCCGCGCGCGGATTTGTCGGAAAGGCCGGAAAGCCGCGGTATCGCGGCCCTAAACGTCGTCGCCGATGCCGCGCCGCCCGACCATGACGTCGCGGTGAATCCAGGTCCCCATCAGAAGCCCGAACCCGAACAACAGGGTCAGCATGGCCGTGCCGCCGTAGGAGATCAGCGGCAGCGGCACCCCCACCACGGGAACCAGCCCCATCACCATGGCCATGTTGATGAACACGTAGAGAAAGAAGGTCGCGGTCACGCCGATGCCGACCAGACGGCCGAACTGGGTGCGGCAGCGCACGCTGATGGCCAGCCCGTAGATCAGGATCACCACATAAAGGCCGAGCAGCGCCAACCCGCCGGCCATGCCGAATTCCTCGGCCAGCATGGTGAAGATGAAGTCGGTCTGCATTTCCGGCAGGAAGTTGAGATGGCTTTGCGTGCCCTGCAGGAAGCCCTTGCCGAACAACCCCCCGGACCCGAAGGCAATCTTCGACTGGATGATGTGGTAGCCGGACCCCAGCGGGTCGTTTTCCGGGTTGAGGAAGGTCAACACCCGTTGTTTTTGATAATCGCGCAGGAAGCCCCAGGCGATGGGCGCCGCCGCCACGGTAACGATGCCGACCAGCACGAATTTCCAGATCCGCACCCCGGCGGCGAAAAAGATCACCGCCCCCGTGATGACCAGCATCAACGCCGTGCCCAAATCGGGCTGGCGCAGGACCAGGGCCGCCGGCACCGCGATCAGCAGAACCGGGACAAACAGATGGGGAATGCGTCGCACGTCCTCGATCGAGGTGCCATGGAAATAGCGCGCCAGCGCCAGCACCAGGGCGATTTTCATCAGCTCCGAGGGTTGCAGGCCGAAATAACCGAGGTCGAGCCAGCGCTGCGCGCCCTTGCCGACCTCGCCCATGAATTCCACGGCGACGAGAAGTGCCACCGTGCCCAGATAGAACACATAGGCGTATTTCAGCCACAGCCGGATGTCGATCAGGGCGACGGTGATGAGCACGGCCATGCCGACGCCAAAGCGCATCATCTGGCGCGACGCCCAGGGCTCGAAACTGCCGCCCGCCGCCGAATACAACATGGCGAAGCCGACCGACGCGGCCGCCGCCAACAGCAGAATCAACAGCCAATGCATCTGCCACAGTTTTTGCCGCAGGGTAAAGCTGGGGGGGTTCAGGGCGTCTTCGCGAACAGCCATCGTTCTCTCCCCCTAACCTTGATTCGGCACGGGACGGACACGGTCTTCCGTGCCGCGCAGATCAAGCGCCGCCTGGCTGCCGCTGGTCTGACTGATGGGAATGTCGCGCGCCGACTGGCGGCGTTGGGCCGTCAGCAGAAGATCGCGGGCAATGGGGGCCGCGACGCTGGACCCACCGCCGCCGTGTTCGACCACCACGGCGACCGCATACCGGGGATTGTCCGCCGGCGCGAAGCCGACGAACAAGGCGTGGTCGCGTTCTTCCCACGGCAGGTCCTTGTTCTTCACCACGCCCTGTTCACGTTCGGCCTTGGTAATCCGGCGGACCTGCACCGTGCCGGTCTTGCCGCCCATGATATAGCGCGGATCATGAATCGCCGAGGCGTGGGCCGTGCCCTGGGGCGTGTTGACGACCTGGGTCATGGCGTCCCGCACCAGGGCCAGATTGCGCTGACTGACATTGATCTGGGGGAATTCGTGATGTTCGGGCACCGCATGCACGCCGGTCGTGCTGACCGACTTGGTCAACTGCGGCGACACGGCGAAGCCGCCGTTGACCAGCCGGGCTGTCATCACCGCAAGCTGTAGCGGCGTGGTCAGGACATACCCCTGGCCGATCCCGGCCAACAGGGTTTCGCCCTGGTGCCAGGACTGATCCCGGGCCTCGCGCTTCCAGGCCTTGGTCGGCACCAAGCCCTGTTTTTCGCCGGGCAGGTCCAGGCCTGTCGCATCGCCGAGGCCGAAGCGCTCCGCCATTTCCGCGATGCGGTCGATGCCGACGCGGCGGGCGACTTCGTAGAAATAAACGTCGCAGGACTGGGTGATGGCGCTGCTCACATCGACAAGGCCGTGGCCGTGCTTTTTCCAACAATGGAACTTGGTGTCCCCCAGTTCCATGAACCCTTCGCAATAGACCTTGCCCGTGGGCGAGATCACGCCACGCTCAAGCGCCGTCAGGGCGACCAGCATCTTGAAGCACGATCCCGGCGAATAGCGGCCGGCGATCGCCTTGTTGGACAGAGGGGCGGCCGGGTTGTTGATCAGCCGGCTCCATTCCTCGACGCCCAGGCCGCGGTTGAAATCGTTGGGATCGAAACTGGGGTGGGAAACCATGGCCAGCACATCGCCGGAATGCACGTCGAGCACCACCGCCGAGGCGCTCACCTCGTTGGACAGGCGCTTGGCGACCGCAAGTTGCAGGCCGACGTCGATGGTCATGCGGATTTCGGCGCCGGGCAGGCCTTCGCGCCGATTGAGCTCGCGGATCACCCGGCCGTAGGCGTTGACCTCGACCTCGGACGAACCGCCGGACCCGCGCAGGCTGAGGTCGTGGATTTTCTCGATCCCCGACTTGCCCGTGCGGAATCCGGGCAATTCCAGCAGCCGGTCGCCGGTCTTTTCCCGCTCGCTCACCGCCGACACATAGCCCAGGACATGGGCCAGGTTCTGAGCATAGGGATAGAACCGGCTTTGCCCCTCGTCGATCATCACGCCGGGCAGGTCGGGGGCATTGACCTCGATCCGCGCGACCTCTTCCCATTCCAGGTTTTCACGCAACGTCACCGGCACGAAGGATCGGTTGCGGCTGACTTCCTTCAGAACCCGCCGGCGTTCACCGATGCTCATGGGTACGATGTCATGCAACAGATCGAGCGCCCCGTCGACGCCGAGCCCCCGGGTGTCCTCGGACACCAGCATGACACGGTAGTTCTGCTTGTTGTCGGCGAGGGGAATACCGAAACGGTCGACGATGCGTCCGCGCGGCGGCGCCAACAGGCGCAGGCTGATGCGGTTCTCGTCGGCCAGCATCTTGTATTGCTCGGCCTTGACCACCTGCAGGTAATACATGCGGCCGGCCAGCATGGAGACAAGCGCCAGCTTGCCCCCCACCAGCATCACGGTGCGGCGGGCGAAAAGCTTCTGGCGTTCCTGATCTCCATGCATCGGATCAATCCAGTTTCAAGAACGCCTGCTGCCAGCGCGAGAAGATGAACGCGAACAGCGGAAAGGCGGCGACGGTCATGACGTATTGGAAAACGATGGCATCGGCGGCGAACAGGGTGACGTGAAAAGCCGACAGCAGGGCCCAGCTGAGCGCCGCCGCCCCGGCCCCGACCAGCCCGAAGCCCAGCCAATGGACGAAGAACGACTTGCCCATGAAGAACTTGTGCTGAAACAGCACGACTCCCTGCACGGCCAGGAAAATCAGCGCGTGCAATCCCATGGGGGCCCCCGTCAGGCCGTCCTGGAACAGGCCGATCAGGAACACCGCGGGGGCGGGCATCAGGTACGGGCGATGGATCGACCAGTAGAATATGGAAATCAGAGGCAGCACCGGCAGCACCCGGGCGATGCCCGGAATATGGGTCGGCACGACGTTGAGAATGACCAGGACCAGGGTCAGCGCGACCGGCGTCAGGTTGCGGGCGAAGGCATCCAGACGTTGCCAGAAGGTCGGCCTCATGGGCGGCGTCCCCGCACCTTGCCCGGCACCTCGGCAGCGATGGAGCGCTGCGGCAACTGCAGGATTCCGCCCGAGCCGAAATTGAGGATGCGCACGTATTCCAGGCGCGTCAGGTCGACATAGGGCTGAACGATCAGCCCGCCCTCGCCGACGGCGGCGACCTGACCGACCCGCAGGCCCGGCGGAAACACGCCGGCATGGCCCGAGGTCACGACGCTGTCGCCCACGGACACCACCGCCCCCGGCGGCAGCCAAGTCAGGCGCGGTTTCGCCAAATTGGCCCCGGCCATGATCGCCCGTGTGCGGGTCGGATCGACGAGAACGGGAATCTTGGCGTTGATGTCGGTCAACAGCAGGACCCGGGCGGACCGGCTGCCGACATCGATGACCCGGCCGACCAGGCCGTCGGCGGTGACCGCCGCCTGCCCCTTCTCGACCCCGTCGCGGGCCCCGGCGTTGACGATCACGCTTTGCGAAAAGGCGCCGCCCGTGTCGGCGATGACCCGCGCGGTGACGAAGCTCGCCTCGCGCTCGGGAATGACGTTGAGTTGTTCCTTGAGAACGCGGTTCTCCGCCTCCAGTTTCTCGGCGACGGATTTCCAATGCATGAGCCGCGTGCGCTCCTCGCGCAGGCGCGTGTTCTCCTCATACAGGTTCTTCATGGCCTGAACCTCGGCGACGCCGCGGTTCACCGTGTCGAGGGGCCGCGACAGCACATCCAGGATGGGAGCGACGGCGTCGGTCATGTGGGTGCGCGCGCGTTCGACCAGGATGGTATCGACCTTGGCAAGCATCATCAGGGCGAACGCCGCCACGACCAGCCCCACATAGGCGAAGCGCTGGGCGAAATTGCGAATCGGCTGCGCGACCCGCGAAAATGAATGCGGTTCCTTCACCCCAGGACGTCCTTCCTGCCCATTACACTACCCGCGGTCCCCCGTCCGGTCCCCAAAACCAGCCGCGGGGCCGCAACTCCCGACCTCCCATTAATCTTTGTTCTTGTCGCCGATTCGCGTTAATCGACGGTTAATGACGCGTAGCGCCGTTTACCAAAAAAAACAACCGTCTAAGCGGGAAATTTAAGGTGAAATCGAATAAAACCCGACTTTCCACCCTGGCGGCTGGCGGGGCGGGGCTGCATCCGGCTATTCTTCTGCCGCCATCGCCGAAAACCGGGACCACGCCGCCATGAAATTCATCCATCTGACCGACCCCCATTTCGTGCCCCCGGGCAGGACCCTCTATGGTCGCGATCCGCGCCCGGCCCTGGACGCCGCCGTGGCCGACATCAACGCCCATCACGGGGACGCGGCGATGGCTGTGGTGACCGGTGACCTGACCCATTGGGGCGAGCCGGCGGCGTTCCGGAACCTTGTCGACGGCCTGGCGCCGCTCGCCATGCCGGTTCACGTGCTGGCCGGAAACCACGACGCCCGCGACGTTCTGCGCGCCTATTTCCCGGACCAGCCCGTTGATAAAAATGGCTTTATCCAGTCGGCCCTGGACACGCCCGTGGGCCGCTTCATCTTCCTGGACACGGTCCTGGAGGGCACCTCTGCCGGGCATTTCTGCGCCGACCGCCAAGCCTGGCTGGCAGACATCCTGGCCGCGTCGGAAGGCCACGACCTGTTCCTGTTCATGCATCATCCGCCCTTCGACGTCGGCATTCCGGCCATGGACCGCATCGGCCTACAGCAGAAGGACGCTTTTCAAGCCGTGATCGAGCCGCACAAGGCACGCATCCGCCATCTGTTCTTCGGCCATGTCCACCGGCCGATTTCCGGCAGTTGGCGGGGCATTCCCTATTCCACCCTGCGCGGCCTCAACCAGCAGGTCTGGCTCGACATGGTGAACGTGGAAATGACGGCGAGTTTCGAGCCGCCGGCCTATTGCGTGGTGCTGATCGAGGACGACCGGGTGGTCGTTCATACCCACGATTTCATGGACCCGAACGAGAAATTCAAAATGCATTCCAGCCCGTATACGGACTGGGCCATACGCCCGTCGGGTGCATAATCGGGCGTCTTTCGACTTTTCTTTGCGGGCCGAGGTGGCTATAAGCCGGGCTATGGACCAGCACATTCCCCATATCTCCGTCATCGTGACCGGCATCTCCGGCGGCGTCTATGCGCCCGCCCCGGCCCTGTCGGCCTTCTTTGCCCGGAGCAACACGCCCTAGCGCGGCCCCTTCATGAAATGGCCACGTTTCGGGCGGACCTTCGGGTCCGCTTTTTTTGTCCCCAGTTCCCCGATTTCGACACCCCCCGCATTCGAAAGCCAACGACGGATTTCACCCATGACCGCCCTCGCCCCCGACACATCCGCGAAGCCCCCCCGATTGTCCGCCGCCTGGCGCACGGAGCTGGTGCAGTTGTTCCGCCTGGCAGCACCCATCGTCGCGACCCAGATCGCCTGGGTCGCCATGCTGACCACGGACACGGCCATGATCGGCCGCCTGGGGCCGGAACCCCTGGCCGGCGCATCGTTGAGCATGATGGTCTTTTTCATCGGCTATATCGTCTGCGTCGGCGTGACGATGTCCACGGCGGGGCTGGCCGCGCAGGCCTTCGGCGCCCGGCAGCCGCGCATCGTCCGCCGCGTCATCCGCCAGGGCCTGTGGGTCGCCATCCTGTTGGTGACACCCTGCGTCGCGGCCTTTTCCCATACGGGGGCCTTGCTCGCCTGGACGGGGCAGCCGCCGGAAGCCCTGCCCCATGCCGAAGCCTATATGAGCACCCTGATGTGGTGCCTGCCCGCCGGCATCGTCTTTACCGTGCTGCGCAACTTCGTCGCCGCCCTGGGCCGGCCCATGGCGGCGCTTTGGGTCATGCTGGCCGGGGTGCCGCTCAACGCGCTATTGGATTACGGCCTGATCTTCGGAAATTTCGGCCTGCCGCGCCTGGAACTGGTGGGGGCCGGGATCGCCACGACGGCGGTCAACATTCTGATGGTGCTCGCCCTGGCCGCGGTCATCCAGTGGCGGCGGCCGTTCAATAAGTATCAGCTGTTCGTCCGCTTCTGGCGCCCGGACTGGCGCATCTTCCGCCAGATCTTCCGCATCGGCGCCCCGATCGCCGCGATTTCGGTGATGGAGGCCGGGTTCTTCATCGGCGCCGTGTTCGTGATCGGACAGTTCGGCGCCGTCGCCATCGCCGCCCATATGATCGCCATGCAGATGCCGCACATTACCTTCATGGTGCCCATGGGGTTGAGCCAGGCCGCGACCGTGCGCGTCGGCCATGCCGCCGGGCGGCGGGACGTGGCCGGCGTCTACCGCGCCGGATGGTCGGCCATGGCCGTGGCCATGCTGTTCGCCATGGTGATGACGGGCGTGATCGTGACCGTTCCCGAACCCTTCGCCGGCCTGTTCCTGGACACGGCCCGCGCCGACGCGGCCGAAGTCCTGAGCCTTGCCGCCGCCCTGTTGATGCTGGCCGCCATGTTCCAGATCGTCGACGCCCTGCAAGCGGTGGCGGCGGGGGCGTTGCGCGGCCTCAACGACACGGCTTTTCCCATGGTCATCGCCGGGGTCAGCTATTGGGGATTGGGCGCCGGGTCGGCGGTCTGGCTCGCCTTCGGGGCGGGGTTCGAGACGCGGGGAATCTGGATCGGCTTCGTGATCGGCCTGACGGCGGCGGCGGTGCTGCTGACCCGGCGGTTCAAAAACCGCCAGAACCAGGCCTATCTGCCGGAGATCATCAGGGAAGAGACGTCACCCGCCCCCACCTTATGATCAATACATGGTGGTCAGGACGTCCTTGAGGCGCTTCATTTCCTCGAGTGCGCGGCCGGTGCCGAGCACGACGCAGGAAAGCGGGTCGTCGGCGATGGACACGGGCAGGCCCGTGTCGTGGCGCAGGACCAGATCGAGATTGCCGAGGAGCGCGCCGCCGCCGGTCAGGACGATGCCCTTGTCGACGATGTCGGCGGCCAGTTCGGGGGCCGTGTGCTCGAGCGCCACCTTGACCGCTTCGATGATGGCGCCGACCGGCTCGGCCAGGCTTTCGGCGATTTCCCGCTGCGAGATGACCAGTTCCTTGGGCACCCCGTTCATCAGGTCGCGGCCCTTGATTTCCATGGTCTGGCCTTCGCCGTCTTCCGGCGCGCAGGCGGAACCGATGTCTTCCTTGATGCGGGCGGCGGAGCCTTCGCCGACCAGCAGGTTATGGTTGCGGCGGATGTAGGCGATGATCGCCTCGTCCATCTTGTCGCCGCCGACGCGCACGCTTCGCGCATAGACGATGCCGCCGAGCGACAGCACGGCGACTTCGGTCGTGCCGCCGCCGATGTCGACGACCATGGAGCCCGTGGGCTCGGTCACCGGCAGGCCGGCGCCGATCGCGGCGGCCATCGGTTCCTCGATCAGGAACACCTTGCGGGCCCCGGCGCTTTCCGCCGATTCCTGGATCGCGCGGCGCTCGACGGCGGTGGAGCCGGAGGGCACGCAGACGATGACCAGCGGGCTCGCGAAGGAGCGCCGGTTGTGAACCTTGCGGATGAAGTACTTGATCATCTCCTCCGCCACTTCGAAGTCGGCGATGACGCCGTCGCGAAGCGGACGGATGGCGCGGATGTTGCCGGGCGTTCGGCCGAGCATCTGCTTGGCCTCCTCGCCGACGGCAAGCACGTGTTTCTTGCCCTTGACCTCGGCGATGGCGACCACCGAGGGCTCGTTCAGGACGATGCCCTTGCCTTTGACATAAACCAGCGTGTTGGCCGTGCCCAGATCGATGGCCATGTCCGCGGAAAGAAACCCGAAAAGTCGCGAGAACATGAAGCGTTCAGCCTTGTCTCTGTGTCATGGGAACCCCGGGGCGAACCCCTGAAACGGCGGGGCGGGGGTCCGATGAATGTATCCCTCGGTACCGGCCCGGATTGGGGTCCCGGGCCACGATATATGGGTGCAGGGGACAACGTCCCCTGCACCATATTGGGTCTTTTAACGGAAAGATTCGGCCGTTTAAAGGGCCAATCTTGGGTATTACGAAGGCGGCCCCGACCTAGGCGGACATCGCCTCGGGCGCCTTTTTCTCCCTTTTGGTCAACAACTTGTTGAGCGCGTTCACATATGCCTTGACCGACGCGACCATGGTGTCGGTGTCGGCGGCCGCCCCCTGGGCCGTGCGCTCGCCGTCGTCGTCGAGCCGCACGGTCACTTCCGCCTGGGCGTCCGTGCCCTGGGTCACCGCATGGACCTGATACAATTGCAGGCGCGCGGCATGGGGAAACAGGGTCTTGATGCAGTTGAAGGCGGCGTCCACGGGCCCGTCGCCGGTGCCCTCGCAGGACTGCGCCTTGCCGTCGATTTCCAGCTCCATGGCCGCCTTGGGCGGGCGGTGCACGGTGCCGCACTGGATTTCCAGGCTGATCAGCTTGATGCGGTCGTTGACCCGGGTTTCCTCGTCGACCAGGGCCACCAGGTCTTCGTCGAACACGTCCTTCTTCAGGTCGGCCAGATCCTTGAAACGCTTGAAGGCCTCGTTGAGCGCGTTGTCGCCCAGCTTGTAGCCCATTTCCTCCAGCTTGGTCTTGAAGGCGTTGCGCCCGGAATGCTTGCCCAGCACGATCTTGGACTTGGTCAGGCCGACGCTTTCCGGCGTCATGATCTCATAGGTCTGGGCGTTCTTCAGCATGCCGTCCTGGTGGATGCCCGATTCGTGGGCAAAGGCGTTGGCGCCGACGATGGCCTTGTTGGGCTGCACCGGGAAGCCGGTGACCGACGACACCATGCGCGACGCGCGGGTGATGTGGGTGGCGTCGATGTTGGTGGTGTAGGGCATGGCGTCCTGGCGAGTCTTCAGCGCCATCACGACTTCTTCCATGGAGCAGTTGCCCGCCCGTTCGCCCAGGCCGTTGATGGTGCATTCGACCTGACGCGCCCCGGCGACCACGGCGGCCAGGGAATTGGCCACGGCCAATCCCAGGTCGTTGTGGCAATGGACCGAGAACACGGCCTGATCCGAATTCGGCACGTTCTCGATCAGGTTCCTGATCAGGGCCGCGTATTCCTCGGGCACCGCATAACCGACCGTGTCGGGGATGTTGATGGTCGACGCCCCGGCCTTGATGGCGGCCTCGACGCAGCGGCACAGGAATTCGAATTCCGAGCGCGAGCCGTCCTCGGCCGACCATTCGACGTCGTCGATCAGGTTGCGGGCCGTGGTCACGCTGTCGGTGATGCGCGCCAGAACCTGGTCCGGCTCCATCTGCAGTTTGTACTGCATGTGCAGGGGGCTGGTGGCGATGAAGGTGTGGATGCGCCCGCGCTCGGCGTGCTTCACGGCGGCACCGGCGCGCTCGATATCGCCCCGGGTGGCGCGGGCCAGCCCGGCGATGGTCGAATTGCGGATGGTCTTGGCGATTTCCGAGACGGCCTCGAAATCGCCGTCCGACGCGATGGGGAAACCGGCCTCGATGACGTCGACGCCCATGTCCTCCAGCACCTTGGCGATGCGGAGTTTCTCTTCCAGGTTCATGGACGCCCCCGGCGACTGTTCGCCGTCGCGCAAGGTGGTGTCGAAGATGATGACCTGATTGGGGTCGCGTTCGGTAACGATGGTCATTTTAAAATTCCTTCCGAAACTTACGGGGACCGCTCATGGGTCCGCCTGAATGGGTGTGGCTGCCTAAATCTGATCCCCTGAGCCCCGGCTGGTTGCTCCATCGTGCGTGGGAGCGGGTCGCCGCATGCGTACTCAGGGGCCGATAAGAAGCAGGCCCTTCAGGGAAAGCGGAAGGAGTAGGGACGCAGGCGACAGCGCCCGGACGGCCACGGGGCCCCCGGTCATACGCGCGTCGATTTTCAAGTCCTGCGTCGGCATAACGATATCCAGCCGCCTGTCGGTTCATCCCGTAGCCATAAGGATACGTGAAACAGGCTTAACGAGGAATAAATGATGTTGGACACGGGTTTGTCAAGTGACGGACGGCATGACGGCGGCTAACCTTGATCCATGACCAGTTTCCCCGAAGTCCATCTCGCCGACGCCGATCCCGCCACGCTCCGCGTCTACCGCAACCTGATGACCGCCGCCGGATCGGGCTCCCCAGCCCTGATTTTCCGCCATATGGCCACATATCCGGGCCTATTGGACTGGATCTGGGACGCCGTCGGCGCCGATGTCGAGGCCGGATGGCCGGGCGCGGCCGTGTGGAAGATCGTCGCCGATCAGGGCGCCGTGCCCCTGCCCGCCTTCACGGCGGACGACCTGGCGGCGGCGGGCCTGGACGCCGCCGCGCGGGAAACCGTCGGCCACATGCTGACCAGCTACAACCGCATGAACCCGGTCAACCTGATCGCCGTGGGGGCGGCACGGGCACTGATCGCGGGCGACGACCTGCCGCCGCCGGCTGAACCCTTTTCCGAAGCCCCGGCGACACCCCCGGCCCCGCCGCCGGACCTGCCGCGACCGTTGAAGCTGGCGGGGCTGGAAGATGGCCTTCAGGCCGCCATCGCGGGCATCTGCCGCACCATCCCCAAGGCCGAGATCGCGGGCACACCCGTGGACGTGACGCCCACCATGTACCTGCATTTCGCCCATTGGCCCGATTTCATGCATCGGGTGGCGGAAAGGCTCGACGCCGCCCTGCCCGAGATCGACGCCGCGACCCATGCCTTCGCGGATGCCTGCAAACCCCTGATCGGCCAGTTGCTGGCCAAGGCCCGGGCGCGCAACCCGGGACCGCCGCCGGTGGACGATCCCCGGCCGCTGCTCGCGGTCATGGACACCTTCGCCTACGTGATCCCGCATATGGTGGTGGTCGGCGCGGCGCTGGAGACGGCGTTGGCGGACTGATCCGCCGGGCAGTCCTCAGGGACAGGTTTCCATGGTGCGATAGAAGTCGGTCAGGGTCTTTCCCGTCTCGGGTCGGAAAGCCGACCCGGCATCCTCCATGCCCTCGATCCGGTCCAGGCGGAACACGCGGAAATCGTTGCGCAGTTCGCACCAGGCGACCAGGGTCCAGACCTTGCCCCAGAACCACAGGCCCAGAGGCCGCACGACGCGGGCCGTGGCGGCGCCCTCGGCATCGCGGTAGCTGAGGGTCAGCCGCCGCCGCGCCTCGACGGCACGGTCGACGGCATCCAGCCGGTCCTGCACCTCGGGCGTCATTTCCTCGGCGATGGCATGAATCTGCACGCCCCGGGCGCGGGTGCGTTCGGCGTCAGGCAGCACCGCGTCGATCTTGAGAAGCGCCTCCTCGGCGGCGCGGGCCATCGCCGCCCCGCCCCAGGCGCGGATCAGACGCGCCCCCGCGACCAGGGCGACGATTTCGTCGCGGGAGAACATGAGCGGCGGGATGTCGAAGCCCTCGCGCATCAGATAGCCGACGCCCGCCGCCCCGTCGATGGGGACACCCGTCGACTGGAGATCCGCGATGTCGCGGTAGATGGTGCGCTCCGACACCTCCAGCCGGCCGGCCAGGGACGCGGCCGTGACGAGCCGACCGCCGCGCAGATACTGGACGATCTGAAACAAGCGGTCGGCGCGTCTCATGTCATGCTTCCTATCTGGTGAACAGGCCGATGGAATTGCCGTCGGGATCCTGACAGTAGAAGAACATCCCGTCGGGAATCTCCAGGACGCCGGAAACCACCTTGCCGCCGGCCTGCTCGACGCGGGTCCGCGCGGCGGCCAGGGCGCCAGGACAGGCGAGATGGATGGTCGAGCCGGTGCCTTCGGGCGCGGGCTTCCCTGGATAGAGATGGCCCGCAACGCCCATCTTGTCGGCGGTCGGCAGGACCGCCATGGGGTTGGGGCCGCTGTCATCGAGGGTCAGCTCCGTTTCCAGGATGGTGCTGTAGAAGGCGATCGAGCGCGCCATGTCGGTGACCGGAATTTCGGCCCAGACGACCATGTTTTGCGGGGTGTGGGACATTGCGATGAACTCCTTGTTCGATTTGCGAATGCCCGACCATCGCACAGGGCTCCTGACACCGTTTTGTCAGGAGTGGACCGCCCCCGGCAACGAAAAAGGGCGCTCCGACCGGAGCGCCCTTTCCATTCGATCCGCAGCAGGACCGGATTACTTCTTGGTCGTGGCGACCAGCTTGTTCTCGGACAGCCAGGGCATCAGGCCGCGCAGCTTGGCGCCCACTTCCTCGATCGGATGTTCGCCCCACAGGCGGCGTTCGGCCTTGAACTGCGGCTGGCCGGCCTTGCACTCGAGCATCCAATCCTTCACGAACTTGCCGGTCTGGATGTCGGTCAGCACGTCCTTCATGCGCGCCTTGACGCCGGCGTCGATGACCCGCGGGCCGGAGACGTAGTCGCCCCATTCGGCCGTGTTGGAGACGGAATAGCGCATGTCGGCCAGGCCGCCTTCGTAGATCAGGTCGACGATCAGCTTCACTTCGTGGCAGCACTCGAAATAGGCCATTTCCGGGGCATAGCCCGCTTCGACCAGGGTTTCGTAACCGGCGCGGATCAGCGAGGTCAGACCGCCGCAGAGCACGGCCTGTTCGCCGAACAGATCGGTTTCGCATTCTTCGCGGAAGGTGGTTTCGATGATGCCCGAACGCCCCGCACCCAGGCCGGAAGCATAGGACAGAGCGACTTCCAGCGCGTTGCCGGACGCGTTCTGGTGAACGGCGACGAGCGACGGCACGCCGGCACCACGCAGGTATTCGGAGCGCACGGTATGGCCCGGGCCCTTCGGCGCGATCATGAACACGTCCATGTCGGCGCGCGGCTCGATCAAGCCGAAGTGCACGTTCAGGCCATGCGCGAAGGCCAGCGCGGTGCCTTCGCGCATGTTGTCCTTCAGGTGGTCGTTGTAGAGGTCTGCCTGACCTTCGTCCGGGGACAGGATCATGATGAGATCCGCCCACTTGGCCGCGTCGGCGGCGGTCATGACCTTGAAGCCGTCGCCTTCCGCCGTCTTGGCGCTGGCCGAGCCGGGACGCAGGGCCACGGCGACTTCCTTGACGCCCGAGTCCCGAAGGTTCAGCGCATGGGCGTGGCCCTGGCTGCCGTAGCCGACGATGGCCACCTTCTTGGATTTCACTAGGTTCACGTCGGCGTCGCGATCGTAATAGACACGCATTTCTAAAATTCTCCGATCAGTCGTTCTTAAGTGTTTTCAGGTGGTGTGTTTCAGATGGGCTTGTTGCCGCGCGAGATGGCGGCCGCACCCGTGCGCGAGACCTCGGCAAGGCCCAGCGGCTGCATCAGCTCGATGAAGGCGTCGATCTTGGAGGCGGCGCCGACGATTTCGAACACGAAGGAATTGTTGGAGCTGTCGACGGCGCGGGCCCGGAAGATATCGGCGATGCGCAGGGACTCGACCCGCTTCTCGCCCTTGCCGACAACCTTGACCAGGGCCAGTTCGCGTTCCACATGGGCCCCTTCCAGGGTCAGGTCCGCGACCTTGTGCACCGGCACCAGACGGCCCAGTTGCGCCTTGATCTGTTCGATGATCATGGGCGTGCCCGAAGTCACGACGGTAATCCGCGACTGCCCCTTGACGTGGTCGGTCTCGGCCACGGTCAGGCTTTCGATGTTATAGCCGCGTCCGGAAAACAGGCCGATGACACGGGCCAGCACGCCCGGTTCGTTATCGACCAGGACGGCGATGGTATGCCGGTTCACTTCCTTGGAAGGCTCGCTCACGTCTTGGGAACTCCCAGAAATCGCCGCCGCGGAAACGGCGGCGGCCCTTGTTTTAGCCGCGTTGTCCCGGTTGTCAACTCACGCTGTCATCCGGACGCGGCGGGATAAATCAGACCAGCACCATGCCCTGTTCGGAAATCGGCTTCTCGGCCTTGTCGTTCGGGCCCAGAAGCATCTCGTTATGGGCCGCGCCCGAGGGGATCATGGGGAAGCAGTTTTCCAGCTTGTCGATGGCGATATCGGCGATCACGGGCCGGTCGATCTCGATCATTTCCTTGATCACGTCGTCCAGCTGGCTCGCCTTGGTCGCGCGCAGGCCGACGGCGTGGAAACTTTCCGCCAGCTTCACGAAGTCGGGCAGGCTTTCCATGTAGCTTTCGGAATAGCGCCCGCCGTGCAGCAGTTCCTGCCACTGGCGCACCATGCCCATGTATTCGTTGTTCAGGATGAACACCTTCACCGGCAGGCGATACTGCACGATGGTCGACATTTCCTGAATGTTCATCAGGGTCGAGGCTTCGCCCGCGATATCGACAACCAGGGCCTTGGGGTGGGCGATCTGCACGCCCATGGCGGCCGGCAGGCCGTAGCCCATGGTGCCGAGCCCGCCCGAGGTCATCCAATGGTTCGGCTTGTCGAAGTTGTAGTACTGGGCCGCCCACATCTGGTGCTGGCCGACCTCGGTGGTGATGAAGGTCTCGCGCCCCTGGGTCAGCTCGAACAGCCGCCGGATGGCGTGCTGCGGCTTGATGGTGTCGCCCTTCTGCTGGAACGCCAGGCACTTCTTCGCGCGCCATTGGTCGATCTGGCCCCACCACTTCTTCAAGGCCGCCTGATCCTGCTTGGGCTTCAAGGCCTTCCACTTCTTGATCATGTCGGCGAGCACGCTGCCCACGTCGCCGACGATGGGCACGTCCACGGGCACGTTCTTGTTGATCGACGACGGGTCGATGTCGATATGGACCTTCTTGGACCCCGGCGAGAAGGCGTCGAGCCGGCCGGTGATGCGGTCGTCAAACCGCGCGCCGACGCAGATCATGACGTCGCAGCCGTGCATGGCCAGATTGGCCTCGTAGGTGCCGTGCATGCCGAGCATGCCGACGAACTGTTTGTCGGAGGCCGGATAGGCCCCCAGGCCCATCAGCGTCAGCGTGCAGGGCGCGCCCGACAGCTTGACCAGGTCGTTCAGCAGCTTGGACGCCTTGGGCCCGGAATTGATGACGCCGCCGCCGGCATAGATGATCGGCTTCTTGGCGCCCGCCAGCAGGCGCACGGCCTCGGCGATGGCGCTCTGGTCGCCCTTGACGCGGGGGCTGTATTTTTCGGCCGGCGCCGTGCCCGCCTCCTGGTACGCGCCCATGGCCATGATCACGTCCTTGGGCAGGTCGATGACGACCGGGCCCGGGCGGCCGGACCGCGCCACGTGGAACGCTTCATGGACCACGGCGGCCAGGTCGTTGACGTCCTTCACCAGGTAGTTGTGCTTGGTGCAGGGGCGCGTGATCCCCGTGGTGTCGCATTCCTGAAAGGCGTCGTTGCCGATCAGATGCGTCGGCACCTGCCCGGTCAGACAGACGATGGGGATGGAATCCATCAACGCGTCGGTCAGGCCGGTCACCGCGTTGGTCGCGCCCGGCCCGGACGTCACCAGGACGACGCCGACCTTGCCGGTCGAACGCGCATAGCCTTCGGCCGCGTGCACGGCCCCGCCTTCCTGACGGACCAGGATATGGCGGATCTGGTTCTGCTTGAAAATGGCGTCGTAGAGCGGCAATACGGCACCGCCCGGATATCCGAAGATTTCGGTGACGCCTTGCTCTTTCAGGGCCTCGATCACGATCTCGGCGCCCTGCATCTTCTTCCTGGCCATCGTTCAGTCCTCGTACTTTTTCCTCAGTCGCCGGCGCGGACATCCGTCCGCTTGGCTTTCGCGCTGACCGCGCGGCGCCCACTTGGGCTTGCCTCGGCGATCAATGATCGCCTCGGGTATATCGAAAATGTCCCAGTCCGCATGCCGTGCAAACACAGTCGCACGTCACAAAAACCCCAGCGGAACCGGGGCCCGCCGGGGAGCCACGGAACTTAATGAAGGTCATTTGGGGGGTCAACCATTAAAATGCAATAAACGGCAAGTTTTTTCCGCTTATTGCGAAATAATATTTCAATAAATTTTCATCGACCGGCGGATTTCCGCCACGCCCGCGTGCCGCGCCTATTTAATCGTCTGAACAATCTGGCTGGCGCAGCGCAGAAACCGGACCCGGGCTTCCATCAGATTGACGTATTTCTCCAATTCCTTCCCCGACAGGATGACGCCCTTCTTCTGCAATTCGATGGGCTTTCCCGAAGCCTCCAGGTCCTGCACGTTCTTCAGGCGCTCGACCCAGGTTTCCAGGTACTCGCCCCAGTTTCCCCGGTGCACGAAGCGCACGTAACGCAGCACCCGTTTGATGGAATTGTTGTTCCAGTGTTCGCTGACCGGCAATTCGCCGCAGGCCTCGACGATCTTGTGTTCGGGCGATCCGTCGAGGACCTGCCCGTCGCCATTGGCGCCCGCCGCCGGGCCGCCGGAGGACGCGGCTTGCGATGCCGGGGCGGCATCCGTCAGCACGACGCTCGACCCGCCGGCCTGGGCCGCCGCATTGGCCGTCGCCGCCTCGGCGGCTGCCCGGGCTGTGGCCGTATCCGCGTTGCGCAGGACCTGGGCCGCCGATTGTTCGGCGCGCAGAACCGCGGGGTCCTCTTCGTCGGGAATCAGGAAAATCCCGCCCAGAACGATGACCAGAAAGGCCACTGCGGGCCCCCATGTCAGGGGCGAGCGGTACCAGGGCATGGCGTCGGCGGCGACCGGCTTGGGCAGGTTGCGGGCGTTGGGGTCTTCCATGACCGGCGCCATGGTGCGGATGTTCTTGATCCGCAGCACCAGTTCCTTGGCGTCGAACGGCTTGGTCACGTAATCGACCTGCATCAGGCCGATGGCGTGGCGGCGGGTGTCCGTATCGGTAACCGCAGTCGCGAAGATGATCGGCAGGGTCGACGTGCGGCGCAGGGTGCGCGCGAAATCGACGCCGTTGCCGTCAGGCAGCATGATGTCGAGCACGATGACGTCGAAATTCGCCCCGTCCAGGGCCGCGAACATCTCGGCGCCGGTTTCGGCCTCGGTGACGTCGTAGTCCTCCGCCTCGAGGACAGCCTTGAGGAACGACCGGATCATGGGGTCGTCCTCGACGATCAGAATACTGGGATTGGACTCGGACACGCGATGCCGTCGGTTGTTGTGGTCGGTAGGGTCTTCTTGCTGCGGGCCCCCGGCGCGCCCGTGTTCAGCAAGCTGCTGTGTAGAGGAAAGACATGGCAGAAAAAAGACAATCCTCTCCAAACAGGAGAATCTCCCCCGAGCCTTACACGTTCCTGACAGTGATGAATTTTTTTAATTTTGTAGAATGGCGAGAACGTCGGCGGCGGCCACCGCGCCCCCCCGGTCAAGGGTCAGGTCCGGCGCAAGCTGATGGCGGAACCAGGTGAGTTGGCGTTTGGCGTAGTTCCGCGTCGCCTGCCGCGCCTTGTCCGCCGCTTGGTCCAGGGTCGTCTCGCCCTGGATCACCGCCCCCAACTCGCGCACGCCGACGGCGCGCAGGGCCGGCAGCGACGGGTCCAGCCCCCGCGCCAGCAAGGCCCGCACCTCGTCCATGGCGCCCGCGCCGAGCATCGCCGAGAAGCGCGCGTCGCAGGCGGCATAAAGGGCATCGCGCGGCGGCAGGACCAGGACCGTCGTGAATTGGGCGGCCAGTGCCGGGCCGGCGGGGGCTTCGTTCTGCCAGTCGGCCAGGGTGCGCCCCGTCGCCCGCGCCACGGCGTAGGCCCGGATCAGGCGCTGACGGTCGCCCGGCGGCAGGGTCGCCGCCGCACCGGGATCGCGTTCCGCCAGAATCTCGGCGAACGCGGCGCCACCGAGCGTGTCGTAAAGCGCCGTCGCCTCGGCCGTCGCCGCCGCCGAGACCTCGGGGACGGGGGCCAGGCCTTCTGTCAGGGCCTTCAGATACATGCCCGTGCCGCCGACCAGGATGGGCAGGCGGCCCGCCGCCCGCGCCGCCCCGATCTCGGCCACGGCCATGTCCAGCCAGCGTCCGACGGAACAGCGTTCCTCCGCCCCCAGAACACCGAACAGGCGGTGCGGCACGCGGGCTTCGTCCGCCGCGTCGGGCCGCGCCGTCAGCACGCGGAGGTCGCGGTAGACCTGCATGCTGTCGGCATTGATGATCCAACCGCCCAGACGGTCCGCCAGTTCCAGCGCCAGCCCCGACTTGCCGCCCGCCGTCGGCCCGGTGACGATCAAAACGGATGTCGCGGACTCTTCATCCCGCGGGGGCTTTTCAGGGGCCTGAAAATCGGTCACTTTCCCTCCCGCTGTCGCTCAACCGTTGCCGGATCGGACATTTCATGGAATTCGTCGTTACGCTGATCGCCGCCCCGGGCGATGAACTGGATGCCGGCATTGTCGCCGAGGCGGCGGCCCGGCTCAATGCCCTGGGCGCCGAAACGGGCCGGGCCGACTGGCTGGCCGACGGATTGGCCTGCGATCTGGGCTTCGACGGCCTGTCCGCGGACCAGGCCGACGCCGCCGTGCGCATGAGTCTGGACGGCGCGCCCATCGACGTGATCGCCCAACCGGCGGAGAGCCGGCGCAAGAAGTTGCTGATCGCCGACATGGATTCGACCATCGTCACTTCGGAAACCCTGACCGACGTCGCCGAAGCCGCCGGCAAGGCCGACGTGATCGCCGCCATCACCGACCGCGTCATGCGGGGCGAACTGAATTTCGAGGACTCCTTGCGCGAACGGGTGGCCATGCTGGAAGGGCTGTCGGAGACGGCCCTGGAGACCGCCTATGGCGCGATCGAGGTGTCGCCGGGCGCCGAGACCCTGGTCCGCACCATGGCGGCCTCGGGGGCGACGACGGCGCTGGTGTCGGGCGGATTCACCTATTTCACGTCGCGCATCGCGGCGCGGCTCGGTTTCCACATCAACATGGCCAACGACTTCATCATCGAAGGCGGCAAGCTGACCGGCCGGGTCACGGAGCCGATCCTGGGCCGCACGTCGAAATACGACGCCCTGGTCAAACTGGCGATGCAGAACGGCCTGAGCCTGGCCGATGCCGCGGCGATCGGCGACGGCGCCAACGACCTGGAAATGATCCAGGCGGCGGGGCTTGGCTGCGCCTACCGGGGCAAGCCGATCCTGCGCGACGCGGCCAGGGTCAAGCTCGATCACGCCGACCTGACCGGGCTGCTGTATGCCCAGGGGTTCCGCCAAGATCAATTCGTCACGGCATCCGCGTAAACAGAAAACGGCGCCCGAAGGCGCCGTTTCCAATTCGATCATTACGGCCCGGGCCTAGCTTTTGCCCAGCCGGATGGCCACGAAGCGCAGGCCGTTCTGCCCCTGCACCAGCAGCAACACCGACTTGCGGCCGGCGTCGCGGGCTTCCTTGACCTTGCGCACCACGTCGTCGGGCGTGCCGACCTCTTCCTGGCCGACCTCGACGATCAGATCGCCGGGGCGCACGCCCTTCTCCGCCGCCGGGCCCGCGTTCAGCACGTCGGTCACCAACACGCCCTTGGCGTCGCCTTCAAGCTTGAATTTCTGCACCGCGTCGTCGGTGATGACCGACAGGCTCAGGCCCAGATCCTCGACCACCTGGGGCTTGGCGTCGGCGCCGGCCCCCTTGTCGGTACGCTCGGCGACCTGCTGTTCCTGTTCCTGCAGTTCGCCGACCTTGACCTTGAGGTCGATCTTCTTGTTCTCGCGCCAGACTTCGACCGGCACGTCGACGCCCACTTCCGTGTCGGCGACGATGCGCGGCAGCTTGCGCATGTCGGGCACCTTGCGCTTGTTGAAGGTCAGGATCACGTCGCCGCGTTGGATCTTGCCCTTGGCGGCGGGGCCGTCCTCGACCACCTGGGCGACGAGGGCCCCGGTCGGTTCCTTCAGGCCCAGGCTTTCGGCGACTTCCGGCGTGACCTGCTGGATATGAACGCCGAGCCAGCCGCGCTTGACCTGACCATGCTTGATCAACTGGGCGATCACCGGCTTGGCCGTGGACATGGGCACGGCGAAGCCGATGCCGACGCTGCCGCCGGACGGCGAGAAGATGGCCGTGTTGATGCCGATGACCTGGCCGTCCAGGTTGAACAGCGGACCGCCCGAGTTGCCCCGGTTGATGGAGGCGTCGGTCTGGATGAAGTTGTCGTAGGGACCGGCGGAAATGTCGCGGCCGCGGGCCGAGATGATGCCCGCCGTGACCGTGCCGCCCAGGCCGAACGGATTGCCGATGGCGACGACCCAGTCGCCGACGCGGGATTTCTCCGAATCGCCGAACGAGATGGCATGGTACTTCTGGCCCTTGAGATCGACCTTCAACACCGCGATGTCCGTCTTCTGGTCACGGCCGACGACCGTGGCCTTCAGGCGCGTGTCGTCTTGCAGGATGACCTCGATCTCGTCGGCGTCCTGAATCACGTGGTTGTTGGTGATCACATGGCCGGCGTCGTCGATGATGAAGCCGGAGCCCAGGGACGTGGCCTTGCGGGCCTGGGGCTTGCCGCCATTGGGCTGGCCGCGGTCGAAGAATTCCTTGAAGAAGTCCTCGAAGGGAGAGCCGGGCGGAAGCTGCGGCATTTCGAAACCGCGGCTTTCGATGACCTGGGTCGTCGAGATGTTGACCACGGAGGGCAGCAGCTTTTCGGCCAGGTCGGCGAAGCTTTCAGGGGCCGGGCGCGCCTGCGCCGCGGTCGTCATGATCATGAAGGCAGCCAGCGCGAGCGCCGCGGCGAAGGCGCCGAGACCGGCCATTCGCAGAGGAGAGCGGTCGTCGGCGGCCACGATGGGCGCGTCCTGTCTGGAGAGACGAATCTGGTTCATCTTAACACCTAGTCCTTCCGTCACATGCGGGATCATGCCGGCTGGGATCATGCCACGGACCCCGCAAAGATTAAACAGTGTGCAATCGGGAACCCAGGACCGGGCGCCCTTTGGAATGCCCCTGATATGGTCAGGGAATATGGCCGTAGAATGGCCCTGCCCCGGTATGTTTTGGGCAATCGCGGCCTGCTTCCGACGTAATTTCCGGCCGCGGCCGCCCCTACCCCCGGACGGCCCAGACAACGATCACGCCGGCAACCGCCGCCCCCAATCCCGCCAGACGCAAGGCCCCCGGCGGCATTTCCTGCATTTGGGACATCACCCGCTGCATGCCGTCGGGGAACAGTGCGTAGATCGCGCCCTCGATGACCAGGACGAGCCCCAGCGCCGTGTAGAAGTCATTCATCAGGTTCCGGCCCCGCTCTGCCGGACGGCGCCCGGGCCCGCATCAGCGGGCGCGGGTGGTGCCGTCCTTAAGCGCGTTGAAGAACTGGAACAACTCCGAATTGGGGCTGAGAACCATGGACGTGCCCTCATTCAAGGCGGCGCCCAGGGCATCCAGGGAGCGGTAGAAGTCGAAGAACTCCGCATCCTTGCCGTAGGCTCCGTTGAGGATGCGCGTCCGTTCGCCATCGCCTTCACCACGAAGGATTTCCGACTTGCGCCGGGCTTCCGCCAGGATGATGACCTTGTCACGTTCGGCTTCTGCCTGAATCCGGGTCTTCTGCTCCTCACCCTTGGCGCGCAGTTCCGCGGCCTCGGCGATACGGTCGGAGCGCATGCGGTTGAACACCGCCTGCGACGTGGCGTCGGGCAGGTCCGTGCGACCGATGCGGATGTCGATGACCTCGACCCCGAATTCAGGCGCCTGGGCACGCATCAGGTTGGCGACGCGGTCCATGATCTGGGCACGCTTGTCCGTCAACATGTCGGGCAGCAGGATCTTGCCGATTTCCGAGCGGATGCCGGCGTTGAGACGCCCGCCGAAGACCTGGCGGAAGTTGGCGTCGGTGCCGGCGCGTTTACGGAATTCAAGCGGATCGACGATGCGGTAACGCGCGAAGGCGTCCACGTTGATGCGCTTCTGGTCGGCCAGGATGACTTCCTGCACCGGCGGATCCAGATCAAGGATACGCCGGTCGTAGTATTCCACGTTCTGGACGAACGGCAGCTTGACCTTGAGGCCCGGCGTCCGTTCGACATGCACGGGATTACCGAACTGCAGGACCAGAGCCTGCTGGTCCTGACGCACGGTGTACAGGGCGCTGAAAGCGCAGAGCCCGGAAACGGCGACGATCACCGCCAGGATGAAGAGACCTGGGCGTTTCATTTCGCACCTCCACTGGATTTGCGCAGTTCATTGAGCGGCAGATACGGCACGACCTTGGAACCCTCGGCCCCTTGATCAAGGATGATTTTGTCGGCTTTCGACAGAACCTCCTCCATGCGCTCCAGATACAGCCGCCGCTTGGTCACGTCCTTGTTGGTCAGATAGGCGTTGTAGACCGAGAGGAAGCGTTCGGCTTCACCCTGGGCGTCCTTGATGACCCGTTCCTTGTAGGCCGTCGCCTCGGCGATCAGTTTCTCCGCCTCACCCTTGGCCCGCGGCACGATGTCGTTGCGGAAGGCAACGGCTTCGTTGACGGACCGTTCCTGGTCCTGGCGGGCACGCTGCACGTCGTTGAAGGCGTCGATGACTTCCTTGGGCGGATCCGCCTTCTGCATCTTCAGTTCGGCGACGGCGATACCGGCGCCATAGCTGTCGAGGATGCGCTGCAACAGGTCGCGGGTCTTGGCTTCGACGCCGGCGCGGTTCTTGGTGATCGCCTCTTCCAGGGTCGACTGGCCGACGATCTCGCGCATGGCGCTTTCCGCCGCCACCTTGATGGTGATTTCCGGATCGCGAATGTTGAACAGGTAGTCGGCGGCGTTCTTGATGCGCCACTGCACGATGAAGTCGATGTCGGCGATGTTCTGGTCGCCGGTCAGCATCATGCTTTCCAGCGTGACATCCCGCCCGCCGGTGCCTCGGCCGACATTGCCGGGACCGCGGAATCCGATGTTGATGGTGTTGGTGTTTTCAACATCGACCTTGATGACTTCGCCGATCGGGCTCGGGAACCAGAAGTTAAGGCCCGGTCCCGTGCGCTTGACGAATTCGCCGAACAGCAGTTCCACGCCCTGTTGGCCGGGCTGGATGCGGTAGGGCACGGTCAGCCCCACCCACAACGCCGCGGCGATCAACAGACCGATCACCACGCCCTTGGCGCCGCCGGCGCCGCCGGGCATGAATTTCTTCATGCTGTCCTGACTCTTCCTGAGCAATTCCTCGATATCGGGCGGGGTCGGTCCACCGCCACGGGGTCCGCCGCCACCGCCGCCCCATGGGCCGCCGCCGCCTCCGCCGCCCCCCCAGGGGCCGCCGCCTTGTGGTTTCCAGGCCATGTTCCGGGATTACCTCTCTGTTCTTAATGTTATCGGCACCCGTTTGGGCACCCCGTTTCCTGCCATCCAGGCCTTGCATTCCGCAACCCAGACGCCATTTGCTTATCGTCCCGCGCCCGCGGGTAACAGGTCCGCCTGGTGAAGCACGGACTTGCATCAACACCCGCCGATGGGGCATTAACCCGGACGCAGGGCGAATATCGTCTTATAACCCGGAGATTTCAAGGATGGCGCAGTTGAACCCGCAAACGATCCTGGAGGCCTTGGCCACCGTGACCGACCCGGCCACCGGCCGGAATCTGGTCGAGGCCAAGATGATCCAGGGCCTGCAGGAAAAGGACGGTCACGTGGCGTTCGCCATCGAGATCGACCCCGCCCGCGCCGGCGACATGGAAGAAGTCCGCAAACAGGCGGAAAAGACCGTGCATGCCATGGACGGCGTGCTGACGGTGACCGCCGTGCTGACGGCCGAGAAAAAAGCCGCCGCCAACGCCGCCCCGCCGCCGCCACAGTCAGGCCAGCAGCGGCCCGGCGGGCACGGCCATGGACACCCCGCCCCCCAGGCCGGCGCCGACATGCTGCCCGGCGTGCGTTCGATCATCGCCGTGGCCTCGGGCAAGGGCGGCGTCGGAAAATCGACGACGGCGGCCAATCTGGCGCTCGGCCTGGCCGCCGAGGGCCATTCCGTCGGCCTGCTGGACGCCGACATCTACGGCCCGTCCATGCCAAGAATGATGGGCATCACCGGGCAGCCGGCCTCGGCCGACGGCAAGACCCTGGATCCCATGGAAAACTACGGCATCAAGGTGATGTCCATGGGCTTCCTGGTGGACGAGGAAACGCCGATGATCTGGCGCGGCCCGATGGTGCAATCGGCGCTGGAACAGATGATGCGCGACGTCAATTGGGGCGAGTTGGACGTGCTGGTGGTCGACATGCCGCCGGGCACCGGCGACGCGCAGTTGACCATGGCGCAGCGGGTGCCGCTGACGGGGGCGGTCATCGTCTCCACCCCGCAGGACATCGCCCTTTTGGATGCCCGCAAGGGGCTCAACATGTTCCGCAAGGTCGATGTGCCCGTGTTCGGGATCATCGAGAACATGAGCTATTTTTCCTGCCCGCACTGCGGCGAACGGTCGGAAATCTTCAGCCACGGCGGCGCGCGGCGCGAGGCCGAACGCCTGGGCGTGGATTTCCTGGGCGAGGTGCCGCTGCACATCGACATCCGCACCACCGCCGACGGCGGCCATCCCATCGTGGTCTCCATGCCCGAGGGCGAACACGCGCTGAAATACCGCGAAATCGCCCGCGACGTCTGGGCGCGCATCGAAAAGGCGACGGGTGCGGAGGCCAAGACCGGCCCCAAGATCGTCTTCCAGTAAGCCGGCAATAAACCGGCGGGCGCGCAGGCCTTACTGTCCGAACATCTTCTTCAGGTTGTCGAACCCGGCCTGATAGACGTCCTGGATCGCCTTCATGGCGTCGTTTTCCGGCACGCCCGCGGCCTCGAACTCGGACGACCATTCGACGGAACATCCCCCGTCATCGTCATGCACCGTCAGTTCCGCCCGGTAGTTCTTCACCGGCAACGGGCTGTCCTCGATGGTGTAGGAATAGGTGCGCGTCTTGTTGTCGACCTTTTCCAGCTTCTCGATGATCGTGCCGCCGCCCACCAGCGACAGCTTGCGCATCTGTCCCGCGTTCTTCAGTTCGCTCGATTCGACCCCTGGATGCCAGTCCGGCAGGGCATTGAAGTGCCCGATCAGGTTCCACACCTGGTCAGCGGCGACGCTGAGGTCCTGTTTCATGGAAATCTTGGGCATGGGCGTGTCCTCCGTGATCCGTTTCAAGAATCCTTCGCGACCCGATCATACACCACAAAGCTGAAGGCTGGGCCGCCCGGTTGTTCCGGCTCATGATATGCCCGCGCGGTTTCACGCCAATGCGCTGGATCAATTTCCGGAAAGAACGTGTCGCCGGGGACCTCTGCGTGGACCTGACAAATGTCCAGCCGGTCGGCCAACGGCAACGCCTGGTCGAAGATCTCCGCGCCGCCGATCACCATGACCTCGCCGGTGCCGTGAGCCCGGGCGGCGTCGAGCGCCGCATCCAGGGAATGCACGACCTCCACGCCGTCGGCGCGAAAATCCCGGTCGCGGGTAACGACGATGTTGGGCCGCCCCGGCAGAACCCGGCCGATGGACCGGAAGGTCTTGCGACCCATGATCATGGGATGGCCCATGGTCACCGCCTTGAACCGTTTCAGATCCGTGGAAATATGCCAGGGCAGGTCCCCGTCGCGCCCGATGCAGCGGTTTTCCGCCACGGCGACGACAAGCGTGATGCGGGAAGAAGCCGGCGGATCGGACATGGGCGGATCGGACATGGGCGGATCGGTTCCGGGTAAGGGATTGCGGCCCGCCCTGTTTACCGGGAAACCGGCGTCGAGCCTACCCCCCAACGGGCGCCCGACGCCAACGAATGGGCAGTCGCCCACGCCTGAATACAATCATGCACAGAAAAAAGATGTCACAACCACACCCATCTTGCGTGGCTCTGTTAACACTTTCTTTGCTATGATTGCCCAGCGGCACCGGGCACCACGCATCGGAACAATAACCTTCAAGCCGCAGCGTGCTCTGACGATCGAGGCGAGAACCTGGCCATCCAACCAGCCCTGGGGAGCCGTGCCTTGCATATTCGTTATGACGTTCTGAACATCACCGACATCGATCTCGGAGAAGGCCAAGCGGTCCTGGAGTATTGGGACAGGGTGCGCGGCGATGCCTTCGCGCCGGCCTGGTCCCGCCAGTTCAAGCTGACCGATCTTCCCTGCCACATCGTGCCGGGCATGACCGTGGTCGACCGCATCGATGGCGGGCATAATTTCTTCTATCGCTTCTGGGGCACCAACCACATGGCCATGAAGGGGTTCGAGATGACCGGCAAGACGGTCGATCAGACCCCCAACAAGGACATCCAGCGCATCGCCACCCGGCAGTTCGAAACGGTCATTCAGCGCCGCCTGCCGACCGTGTTCCTGTACACCATCGATTATCCCCAGCGTCACCGCCCGTCGGAATTCGTCCTGCGCCTGCCGCTGTCCGACGACGGCGTGACCGTCAACCGCATCGCGACATTCCAGGATCTGACATCGCCGAGTGCGCGGTGGGAACTGATCTTCGCCGATCTGATGCCGGACCGGCCCTGCGGCTGAGCGCAGCGCGGATCAAACGGCGATCGGCGCCTTGATGTGCGGATGTGGGTCGTAACCGCGCAGCTCAAAATCCTCGAACGTGAACGCGAACAAGTCCGTGACCGCCGGATTGATCCACATGGTCGGCAGGGGCCGGGGATCACGGGTCAGTTGCTCGTCGGCCTGGTCCAGGTGGTTCACGTAAAGGTGCGCGTCACCCAGGGTGTGCACGAAGTCGCCGGGCTTCAGGCCCGAAACCTGGGCCACCATCATGGTCAAAAGCGCATAGGACGCGATGTTGAAGGGCACCCCTAAGAAGATGTCGCAGGACCGCTGGTAGAGCTGGCAAGACAGTTTGCCGTCGGCGACGTAGAACTGAAACAGACAGTGACAGGGCGGCAGCGCCATGTGATCGACCTCGGCCACGTTCCAGGCCGACACGATGTGGCGGCGTGAATTGGGGTTTTCGCGGATCGATTTCAGAATATTGGCGATCTGGTCGATGGTCGTGCCGTCCGGGGCCGGCCAGGACCGCCATTGATGGCCGTAAACGGGGCCCAACTCGCCGTTTTCGTCCGCCCATTCGTCCCAGATCGAAACGCCGTGGTCGTTCAGGTACTTGATGTTGGTGTCGCCGGTCAGGAACCACAGAAGTTCGTGGATGATGGATTTCAGGTGCAGCTTCTTGGTGGTCAGGCAGGGAAAGCCCTGCGACAGGTCGAAGCGCATCTGATGGCCGAACACGCTTTGCGTGCCCGTGCCCGTGCGGTCGCCGCGCAGGATGCCGTCGGCCCGCACCCGGCGGAGAAGATCAAGGTACTGCTGCATGGGGCGATGGTACCCATCCCGGCGGCGGAAATACAGCCGTCGTGAAAGCCCCAAGCTTCAGGGCGATTGACGCGGCCCCCGGCCCAGCCCAGGATCAAAGAAAACCCGAATCCGCACACGACCACGCCTTGGGAGGCCCTCCATGTCCGATACCGAAATCATCGCCGCCGGCGAGTTGACGGCGCTTGCCGCCGCCGCCCTTGAACAGGCCGGCATGACGTCCGGCGACGCCCAGACCACGGCCCACCATCTGGTGACCATGGACATGATGGGCGTCTCGACCCACGGCGTTCACCGCCTTGACCAGTACGTCGGCCGGCTGAAGGCGGGCGCCGTCAAGGCGCGGGCCGAGATCACCGTGGAAGACAAGGCGCCGACCCTGGCCGTGGTCGACGGCGGCGACGGACAGGGCCAGGTGGTGGGCCAGCGGGCCCTGGACCTGGCCATGGAAAAGGCCAAGGCGAACGGCCTCAGCTTCGTCACCGTGCGCCGGTCGAGCCATTTCGGCGGCACCGCCAGCTACGCCCGCATCGCGGTGGCCGCGGGCCTGGTCCTGATCTCCGGCACCGGCGCCTCGCCGGCGTTGGCGCCCTTCGGCGGACGCGACATGAAGGTCGGCAACAACCCCTTCGGCTTCGCCGCGCCGGGCTCCCTCGCCGACCCGGCGAACGGCCCCCTGCCCTTCATCCTGGACATGGCGCAGAGCGTCGCCGCGCGCGGCAAGATGCGCAAACTGCGCGACGCCGGCGAGCCGATGCCGCTCGGCTGGGCGCTTGATGCGGACGGCAATCCGACGACGGACCCGCAGGCCGGCCTCGACGGCTTCATCCAGTTCATGGGCGGGCACAAGGGATACGGCATGGCGTTGATGGTCGACGTGCTGTGCGGGCTGTTGTCCGGCGGCGTGTTCCTGGACGATTCCAAGGACATGTGGAATTCCGACGATCCCCAGCCCCAGGGCACGACCCACTTCTTCCTGGCCCTCGACCCGGCGCGTCTGCTCAATCCCGCCGACTACGACGCGCGCATGGCCGATTTCCGCGGCCGCATCAAATCGACGACGCCGTTTCACGAGGGCGGCAAGGTGTTCATGCCCGGTGAGATCGAACTGACGCTGCTGGCGGAGCGGGAGAAATCGGGCGTTCCGGTGCCGGCCAAGACAATGAAAATTGTCCGCCGCCTTGCGGAAAGCGCCTGACTGCACCATATTAGCCGTGCCGGCTTGCCGGCTACGGTGCTAAACGCCTAGCGGAATAAGCACAGCGGACCCGGGGGCGGTACCCGGCGCCTCCACCACAAGCCGCGTTCGAGGTTTTTTAACGGACATCGGCGCGCGCCACGCGGTTTGTGATGGGGGCGAAATAGGATCGACGCGTGTAATAAAGGCTAGGTTTGTGCTCGGCATGGTACCGCCGATATCGGGCCATTTTGATAAGTGCCAACGACAACACGGAAGCACTTGCTGTCGCGGCCTAACACGCCATAACGACAACGGGGTTCGGGCGGCACCTGGCAACAGAAGCCGCCCACTTCTTTTCCG
>SWBZ01003261.1_pt1 | contig 134647 bp, 136 predicted proteins | sample 4693031 | NCBI WGS metagenome assembly SWBZ01 (sample SAMN10267274, study PRJNA491770) | bioreactor metagenome | isolation source: DHS bioreactor inoculated with | place: Japan: off Shimokita Peninsula
TCATTCTCCTCCCCCTCCCAGGGGGAGGACCAAGGTGGGGGTCACCTCAAGTTCTGTCATTCCTGTGCTTGTCGCGGCGTAGACTGTGCCGTAGCCGGACAGACAGGAATCCATTCAGTTCCCCACACGCAATCCATCAAGAATCCTTTGTCATTGCGAGGGTGCACAGCACCCGCGGCAATCTCGCTTTTCAATCCGTCATCCTTGCTTTTTGTCATCCTGAACTTGTTTCAGGATCTCGCTTTTAATCCTGTCATTTCGACCCCAGGGAGAAATCTCTCTTTTCTCTTTTCCCTTTTCTCTTCCCCCTCCCAGGGGGAAGGTTAGGATGGGGGTTACATTAATCACATTCCTACCCCTCCATATCCCTAACGCATATACCCACAAATAATATGCTATCTAGCATTTATATAAAGTATATCCCTTGATTTATAAACTATCCCAAACCCTGGAACCTCACAAGACCCGAATTGTAGTTAGAAAGATTTCAGCGAATTAAATACTGTGGAGTGTGCGCAAATTTATAGAATCTTAGTAGTCATCCTGAACTTGTTTCAGGATCTAAATATAATCAAGCCGGATTTCTTAATATAAAATCTCTGATTCCAGATACCATAGATGAAACTTGATCTATTGCATAGTTATTGTAGTGTCCATGGGCAGCATTGTTTCTGAGATCTAACCATGCAGTAACACTTTTTTGTTCTAACGCAGAATATATATTCGCTTTAGCAAGTTCAGAATTTAGCGCACTAGCTTTTTTGGGTCGAACATCACCTTCGCGTTCATACTCGGTATCTATATTGTTTTTTATACATAGCTGCCTCAAATGTGCTTCTAATGCGCTTCCTGCAATTACGGCTGCTGCATCTTTATAACCTTCTTTCACCAAATAATGGGACATTTCAAGAAAATCCCCAAACAATTCACCATGAATTAACTCGGTAAAGTTTTGTAAATAACCTTTTGACATATCATGACGTAATGACATCACAACACCAATCATAGATTCGAGCGCAATGAAATGAGCTTTGGTTCTCAGTATATCTTCTGATTGTTTATAATACGGGGAACCTTGAGGTACCATACGCTCAATCGCTGCTCTTGATCTTGTTGTGAGTTCTTGAACTTCAGCTGTACGATATTCTGAACCTATAATCTTATCGTAATCTCTCAGAATTTCTTCAAGTTGTTCTATAAACGCTTCGGTAAGATTTTTATCAACATTCATTATGGTTCCTCCCCCCCTACCCCGGATTCACCTCGAACGAATCCGCAATCCCGTTCATCACCTCCCCATACTCCTCCTTCTTCGCCTCGGGATACTCCATCTCCAGCGTGTAAAACACGTCGCCCTTCAAAATCTTCTTTATGAAATAAACCGTCCCGTTGCGGACGCCCTTGATCTCGAAATACTGGCTCCCCGGATAGATCAGCTGCAGCTTGTCGTCCGGGCTCTGCAAATCCTTGTACTCGTATTCGAGCGTCGTCCCGTCCACATTCTTCTCCGCTCTGACCGTAACCTCCGCGTCCTTCGCGTCCGACAGCAAAGTCATCCCGCTCGCGTCCGCCAATTCCCCCTGCGAAACGAACCCCGCCTTCGGATACCTGAACGAATACCCGTACCCCATATTCACGTACCTCACATACTCCATGTCCGCCGCATACGCCCCCACGCCCACGGCCAGCATCATCACCAGCGCCCCGACAAATTTTCTCATTTCCCGTTCACCCCCGTCATCACGTCTTCGAGCGATATATCCACGATCTTCCCCTCTCTGTTCTTGTACGTCATCATCACCGGCACATACCCGCCGTTCGCCTTGTCCGCCGCCCGGATCATCTCGTCCATCTCCGTCAGCGAATCGGGCCCGTACAGGAAAAACTTCTCCGTCCGTATGTACCTCCAGTCCTTCTTCCTCACCCGCCACGTAATCAATTCCTCTTCCTTCCCCGACTCGTCCGGCCTCGTGTCCTCCATCAGCTCGATGTACCATATATCCCCGAACGGCACAGTCTCCGATTTCAGGCTAAGCGGCCTGCTATACACGATCCCCTCGGACGTCACCCTCGTATACACATTATAGACCAGGAAATTCGCCGCCGCGCACAACACTCCCGCCGCTAGCGCCACGGCCCTGTACCTCGGAATATCTTTGTAGAGGCGCCACCCTTCGTAATTCCTGAGCAGGAATTTTCTGACGTCGTCCTCCCCCCGCCGCGCGTATATCAGCGAGAAGACGAACAGCATCAGCAGCACCGCCATCACGGCGGACGGCAGCACAGGGTAGATAACGTAATCGGTAAACCTGAGTGAAAAATAATCGGCCGGATTGTCCGCCAGCACCCACAGCAAATACGCCTGGATAGCGGTCAGGAACAGCGCGCACGCCGTGTATAGAGCGAATATATAAAGGTAATGAACGGGCTTGAACGTATAGGGTGTAAGCCCGTGCCCGAGGGTTTTAACCTCCCCCTCTCCGAAATAATCACGGAGCCTTATGGGGAAAAAAGCCGCCAGCACCGCCGCCGTCAGCAGCGGAAACCCAATCGCCAGCACCTCCTCGGGGCGAAATCCCATGCATTAATATTGCGCTATTACCCCCCCTTGTCAAAAGCGGGCCACGCCCGCTGGAAATCGATGTAGCGTAGACGGTGAGATTGCCAACCAATGCGCAAACGGTAATTCAATTTTGATTAGCCGCTACTACTATAAAGCACACTTTATATGCTCGTTATCTTGAAAAATCTAATACGTTTTGTATTTCCATCCCCCCCTTAGGAAAAGGGGACAATTCCGAGTGAGCGAGGAATTGGACGCCCTCGCTTACTCCCTCAACGTTCATCCAGTACCGCTCGCAAACTTAATCAAAGTAAAACAAGGGGGGGGATTTTTGCTTTCACCCCCCTCCCCTTCACACCCCGAACCTGAACACACTATAAAACTCCAGCGGATCCTCATACACCTCCTCCGCCGACTCGAACCCCGCCTCCCTCGCGAGCCTGATCCAGTCCTCCTTAAGCTCCGGCAGGTCCGACTTCGCCACGTGGTCGTAAACGATCTCAAGCTCCTCATTCGTAAGCCCTGTCCACGTCCGCGACACGACGTCCCTGAACCTGTCGATGTACCTTTCTACCTTCTCCCCCTTTTCGAGCGTCGGCTCGTATACGAGGAACATCCCGCCCGGCGCGATCTCCTTCCGGACAGTCTTCATAAACCGCCCCTTCTCCGCCGTAGGCAGGTGATGCACCGACAATCCGACCCATATAACGTCGGGCGGCGCGTCCAGGTACTGCCCGAACTTCTCGAAATCCCCCATGACGAGGCGCTTCCTCGCGCCGACGCGTTCCAGCTCCTTCTCCGCGAGCCCGAGCGCCCACTCCGAAAGGTCCACGCCCGTATACTCCGCGACGCTCGTCCCTTCGAGGCACCTCGACGATGCATACGCATCCCCGCACGCAAGGTCCAGGAACGAAAACGGCCTGTTGTCCTCTACCAGTATCTCGTGCAGCTTCTCGTACGCCGCTTTATGCGACATGTAATCGTGCTCGATAATGTCCCGGTAAACGTCCCAGTGCTTCCGAAATATCTCTGTTATCTCGTCCTGCCCGCGCCCGTTTCCCTGCGTGCCGCGTAATCCCTGCATCCGCTAGCTCCTTTCTAATTTTTATGCGCTAATAATACCGCCCCCCGGCTCCTAACAAAACCCCTATCACTGCTGTTCTTTCATTCCCCTCCCCCTATCCGTAGGGGGAGGGCGCGGGTGGGGGTTACTCTTAATTTGTCATTGCGAGGGTGCGCCTTACGCGACCGCGGCAATCTCGCCTTTAATCCTGTCATCTCGAACAAACGTGAGAGATCTTCTTTTGCTTTCCTTCCCCCCTTAGAAAAAGGGGGGTCTGGGGGGATTTATTCTTTTAATAATCCGTCATTCTGAACTACGATTCCGAGCGAGCGAGGAATTGGACGCCGTAAACTTGAAGCGCAAACGTTAATCCAGTACTGCTCGTGACTTACTATCATTAGCTTCGAAGTCTTTATCGGGAATCCGGCACGCCACGCGTGCATAAACCCCGACGTCGCGGTACTTTGCCGCGACTCATCTCTTCGTCACTTCTTCACATCCACCGGCACACCTTCAAAGAAACTCCTCCCGCTCACCTCCGCGATGTTCACATCCAGCACATGCTCAACCCTCCTCCCGTCGATCTGCTTTATGTTCACATCCATCACCCCGCTCGACGCCCCCACCTCCTTCGTCTCGAAAAACGGGGCGAGCAAAATCCCCCAAAGCGCCACCGCGATCACGGTCAAAACAGCCTTCGTATAAAAATCTATCTTCATGATATTTCCTCCTTGTTCCAGTTTTTAGATATATAAACTCCCGCGGTGTATGCCGGTTTCACACACGCCACCAGCTTATCATGACACCCGTTCCCGCCCTGCGCAATATTCCCCGCCCGGCGTCTTGAAATCCACTCAGTATAGATAATACTAGCAATGATGCGGACACTGGTCATCGGCGACATCCACGGCAACCTCCCGGCTCTAAGACAAGTCTTCTCGCGCGCGAAGTTCGACCCCGCCAAAGACCGGCTGATCGCCATCGGCGACGTCTTCAACAACCACCCCTACTCCGCCGGCTGCGTCGAGGAGCTCATCCGCGTAAAAAACCTCGTCTGGTGCCTCGGCAATCACGACGCGCTCGCGCTCTCGTGGCTACGCGGCGAATGGGGCAAGGGTAAACGCCTCGGCCCATGGCGCCAGGCCGACCTCGCCGCGATCAAGCTCTCCTACGACGGCGGCAAAACCAAGTCCGATAAAAAGCGCATGAAGATCCACGCCGCATTCGTCGGCAGCTCGGCCACGCTCTACTACGTAGACGAGGAGAACCGCCTCTTCGTCCACGCCGGCATCGACTGGGACTTCCCCGTTAACCGCCAGCCCGACCCGACCGTCTACTACACCGACCGTGCCACCTACGCAATCCACGCGATGGTCCACTCCCTCCGCGGCACGAACTTCCCCTACAAAGACGTCTTCATCGGCCACACGAAAACCATCAACGAATACCCCGATGGAAAGCCCGTCCGCCGCGCCAATCTCTGGAACATCGACACAGGCGCCGGCTCCTGGGGCAAGCTCACGATAATGGATGTGGACACGTACGAGTACTGGCAAAGCGACTTCGGCCCCCGCGTCACCTCCTGAGTGGACTGTGTCCACGGACAATCGAAGTAGCAATGCATAGTTATTATCGACTTACGCGCTTGAAGTCTTTCAAGTCCGTCATCCTGCCTGTCCGGCGAAGCTTTCAGCGAAGACGGAAACTTGTTTCAGGATCTCGTCTTTAATTCTGTCATTCCCAACGATTTCGAGCGGGCGAGGAATCGGTCGCTGCAACTTCAATGCGCAAACGTTTATCCAGTACCGCTCGCAACCTGCCTTCTTTAGTATCAAGGCTTGTATGGGAATCCATTTCCGCCAGCAATCCATCAAGAATCTTCCCCCTCTCCCTTCCAGGGGAACGAATGCGAACGAGCGAGCATTCGGAAGCCCCGGGCCGACTGCACGAAACTTTATCTAGTACAGCTCGAAAGTACCTGAAACCAAAAAGGTCAGGGTGGGGGTCACCTCATTTCTGTCATTCCTGCGGAGGCAGGAATCCATTCAGTTGTCCACACGCAATACATCAGGAATTCTTCGTCTTTGCGAGGGAGCGCCCCGCGCGACCGCGGCAATCTCGCGCACAACTCCACTGCAAATCAAAGCAGCAATATTCCTGCTATTATCACAAATTGTATTTCAGATAGTTGAATATTTTGGAAGGTACTACGCGTGCTTCTTTTTTTTCTTCTTCAAAAATACCGGCAGATCATCGTCCACGAACTCCTCGAACGTCCGCGACTGCTTCTCCGTCACCTCATAAAACGTATCAGTCACGAAATCACAAAGCCCCTCTCCGATGAGCTTGTACAATTCCGACACAGCCTCCGCCACTTGCTCCGGCATCCCGTACGAAACCAAATCCTTCCTGAACTCCTTGGGCTTCACATCAACATACTGTATCTTCTTCCCCAGCTTGTCCGTGAATATCGCCGCCACGTCATTCCCCGTAAGCGTCTCCGGCCCCGTCACGGTCAACACGCCGTCGCTGTTCCCGTTCTCCGTAAGGAGCTTCGCTATCAAGCGCGCCGTGTCCCTCACGTCCACCCACGCGCATCCCGCCTCGCCGAACGGCAGCCTTATCTCCTTATTCTCCTTTATAGACGGCGCGAAGTGCGTCGAGAAATTCTGCATGAATACGCTCGGCCTCACTATAGTGTGTCTGAGTCCGGACGCACGCAAATACTCCTCGGCCTCGGCGTGCCATCGCAAGAGCCTGCTCGGCGAATCCACGCTCGCCCCGATCACCGAATATTTTACGAGGTATTTGACGCCGGCTTCCTTCGCGGCGTCGATGAAGTTTTTTTCGAATTCGAACTGGTTTCCGTAATCCGGCGAGAGCATAAACGCATGCTCCACGCCTTCGAGCGCGTTTTTCAGGCTGTCCGGCTTCCCGAAATCGCCCTCTACGAGATCGATCGACTTGGATTTTATCTCGGCCGCCTTCTCCTGGTCCCTCACCATTGCGGTGAACGAATAACCCCATTTCGAAAGACGCCGCGCGACCCTACGGCCGGTCCTGCCCGTAGCGCCGGTAACGAGTATCATATTTTCTCCCCAACCTTGCGGATGCGATTATTCTAACAGGGATGCGGGCGCATTGAAAGCGGCGTGTCAAACACCGCCGGAAACCTAAGCGGGGCGTATTGCCGTTATCAACTTCCGAGATTCTGGAGCTTATAACCTCACTCCGCGATTACGCGCCAAATCTTCTCCACCCTTCATCTCTTCACACCCAGCCTGTACAAAATCTGATACACGACCGGAAGCGCCATCAACCCGCCTATAAACCACAAATCCCTTCTGTTCTCCGGGTCCTTCGCCGTCTCAACAAACAGTATCAAAAGCGCGGCGGCGCACACAACCGCCCCGGTCACACACACCCACTTCTTCGCACCCGTCGAAGACGCAAGACGCGCGCCCGCGACGTTCACCATCAGGAATACCAGTATGAACCCCGTGCTCGTCGCCGCCGAAAGCGAATGCAGGTTCACGAAATTAGCGATGAGCAGCACCAGCACCGTGATGACGAAGAGCCCCACGGGATACCTCTCCCTGACCTCCGTCTCGTACACTTCCTGCGCCTCGTGCGCCTGCGCCAGCATCAGCGGCAGCTTCGACGCGCCGAATAGCCCGGCATTGATCGCTGAAGCCGTCGCCAGTATCGCCCCGATAGCCAGCAGCACGAATCCGAACCTTCCCATGAATATCTCGGCCGCCGCCGAAAGCGTGTACCCCTTCGCCCCTTCCACTCCCTCGAACGTCATGTGCCCGAGCACCACGATTATTATCAACGTGTAAAATACCATCGCCGTCGCAACCGACCCGTAATACGCGAGCGGCAGATTCCGCTCCCTGTTCTTCACCTGGTCCGACACGTTCGCTATCAGCTCGAACCCCTCGTAGCTCAAGAAGACGAGCATCCCCGCCGCCACCATCCTCGGCAGCGGCACCCAGTCCGAAGGCCCGAGCCTGTCGAACGTAAGCCCCGCCGCCGCGAGCCCCACGACGACGAACGCGAGCAGAATAAGCAGCTTGCTGAAATTAAAGAACCCCTCCGACTTCTCCACGAGCGACGGCCCCGCGAAATTCACGAGCGCCAGCACGATCATGACGCCCGTCAAAAGCACCCTGTGCCAGAAGTCGAAATCCTCTTTCGCGAAAAACGTCGCCGCCGCGTAATTCGCGAACGCATACGCATACACCGCCAAGAGGACGACGTAGCTCATCACGAGAAGCGTGTTCAGGCTGCCCGAAAAAATCCCCGGCCCGAACGCCTTGTTTATGAACGTCACCGTCCCGCCCTTGCTCGGGAACGCGACCGAAAGTTTTACGTAGGAATAAGCCGTCAGCAGCGCGACCACGCCGCCTATGAGGAACGATATAAAAGTGGCGCCGCGCGATTCGACTGTGGCGATCCCGAGCGTCGCGAATATGCCGCCGCCCACGATGCCGCCGATGCCGATCGAAAACGCGTCCAGAAACCCGAGCCCTCGGGGTCCCGCAGCAATGTCCTCGTTAGGATTCTCGATACCCCGGCGCACCTTCTCGATAAATGCCATGAGGACACCTCTACTTAAGACTCGGTATTTTCAGCTGAATTATATACAAGCCAATCGGAAAAAACAGGCGCGCAGTGCGCGTGAATCCTACGTCGTGGCAATCAGCCGCGACACCACACTTCCGTCATCCTAAGCTACGGTTTCGAGCGAGCGAGGAATCGGACGCCTTCGGCCGATTTTATAAAAGCAAATCCAGTACTGCTTCATAGCACATCAATTCAAAAAATTCAGGATCTTGTCTTTCATTTTTTAGTCTTTCATCTCTTCCCCCTATTCATAGGGGGAAGGTCAGGATGGGGGGTTACTTCTAACGTTGTCATTCCCGAATGCGTGTATCGGGAATCCATTTCCACCGGCAATGCATCAAGAGTTTTGTCATTGCGAGGGAGCGCTTTCAGCGACCGCGGCAATCTTCATTTGATTTGTAACGATTCCGGGCATGAGAGGAATCGGGCACCCTCGTTTATCCCCTCGGCGTTCTTCCAGTACCACTCAAAACCGTAATCGAAGTAAACATGGGGGGACTAGCCTTTAATCTCCTCCCCCTGTTACAGGGGGAGGAGCAAGGAGGGCATTACCCTCCGATTCTACTATAATCAATAAGCCCAATACGGACGCGCATACGGCCCGTAGTAATACGGTCCCGGGAAACGGCAATGCCTGAACCCCGTGTAATAATTCCTCCAGCACACCGCGCCGGCCGGTCCTACCCACCAGTCGATAACGACCGACGTGAGCCCGCCTTTTTCCGGCGGCGTACCGTCGAGGATCTTCACGTCATAAGTCAAATCCCCCTTCTCGCTAAGCGACGGGTTCGAAATCTCGACGATCACGTCCGTGCCGCCTTCCTTCTCTCCCAGGACAGAAACGACGGCGTTCGGCGGATCGTTCTTGAAGCTGTCCTTCCCCTCGTCCCAGATCTTAAGGAACTGCGTCACCGGAACATGCCCCGCCATCCTCTCCGGCCTGTCGGAGAAAAATATCATCGACGGCGAAAGCCCGGTCAGCGTCATCTTCCCGTCCGCGAACGTCACTCCTGTCGCGGTCTGGACGAACATAAAATCCGCCCCCTTGAAATCTTCCGAACCGCTCTCGGCGAAAGCCGCAGCCGACATCATCGCCACCACTGCCAATGCAAGGCAAAAACCGCTCAATCTATACATATCATCACCTCCTGATGGATTTGACTGCGAAAAAAACGGGTGAAACAACTCAATCTTTGGCTACTTACATATCATATCAAAATTTTTGGGCTCTTACACCATCAATGCATATGCAATATAACACATGAAAATCGCCGAAAAAAAGAATGCCGAAGTAAAACTCTTTGATCACACTGCAGATAAAGAATGACTAGAATAACGGCGTACAGGAATATGCCCGGCCGGCGGAAGCTATATCATAGCCCCCGCATTAATCAGTCGCCAGGCCGGATTCCGCCTCGGCTCTCGAGGCCTCTTCCATTTCTCCCGCTCCTCTTCCGCGCCAGGTCAGGATCCCCGCGGCAACCGCCGCGACCCCCGCGAGCGCTATAAGCGGCAGCTTGAAGAACACCGCTGCCAGGAGCCCCGCCGCGAAACCCGAAAGCGCCTCCGCGCCGACCTGGAGCGACTGGTTATTCCCGAGAACGCGCCCCTGCTCCCTCTCGCTCACCATCAGCGACAGCATCGCCGCACACGCCGGAAGCGCCACAGCCAGCGCCAGCCCCGCCATGAACAGCGTCACCCAAAGCGCGCTCTCCTGCGGCGGCACCACTATCGCGACCATAAACGCCGCAAACAGCGTCACCGAATAAATCGCGATCGTGCGCGGCTTATACCTCTTGGCCAGAAACCCGGTGATCCACAGATTCGCCAGCACTATGGGCACCGCTACCCACGCGATAAAATCCGACACCTGCTCGACGTCCATCCCGAACTCGTCAACGAGATACATCGGATAGGATCTGAAAAACCCGAACACCGCGAGGTAGACGAGGAAATTCACGAGGAAGATAATCCGTGTCCTCCCGGGGTCCAAAACCCTGACAAGTCCCGTGAACGCCTCCGTATAACTCACGGCCCGGCGCGACTCCAGAGGATGCGTCTCCCTGAACACGATGAACGTGAACGCTAGCGTCGCCGCGAGCAAAAAGAACACCGCCCAATACGGCGTCGCGTAACTGAACCACGGCATGATCGCCGGGTCCGCCAGCTTCCCGCCCAGGAGCGGCCCCACGACATACGCGCTGCTCGCGCTCAGATACACGTACCCGAACAGCCTGCTCCGATTCGCCGCCGAGCTCACGTCCGCAACCGAGCTCTGCGCGATGACGATATTCGCCTCCGCAAGTCCCGTTATAGTCGATATCAGCATCAGAAGCGGCAGGTTCTTTATCTCGATCGAATATGCGAACACCGAGTAACACGCCGTCGTCACGGCAAGCGAAGCCAGCAAGACCGGCCGCCGCCCGAACCTGTCCGAAAGCGCGCCCATTACCGGCGAGCCGAAAAACTGCCCAAGCGGATAAAGCGCCAGCACGACGCCGAGCACAATAGACCTGTCTGCTTTGAAGGGAAGCGACGCCAGCAGCTCCCCGTTGTCGTCGAGGACCATCGGCGTAAGAATGGTGATCATCAGGCTGTAACCGAGAAACCCGATGAAAATTACAATATATACAGGAAGAATTCTAAGTAAATTCGCGCCGTCCGGCTCACTCTGACTCATTGACAGCACATCTTAACAGCCCGCACCCCGTTCCGCAACCGCGGCCCTCCACATCTATTTTAGGGGGAGAGGATTAGAGTGAGGTGCTACCTTAATCTGTCATTCCTGCAACGATTTCGAACAAGTGAGGAATCGGACGCCCTTCGCCAACTGCACGAAAGTGTCTACAGTACAGCTCGAAAGTTACTCAACACAAAATAGCAGGAATCCATTCAGTTAATCCTTCTACCTTCCATGTCTCATGGAATTAGCAGAACGATTCCGAACAGCAAGGGATCACTTCACTTCTGTCATTCCCAACGATTTCGAGCGGGCGAGGAATCGGACGCCGTTGCTTTATCGCGCAAACGCTTATCTAGTACCGCTCGCAACTTACCATCTTTAGTATCAAGCCTTTATCGGGAATCTATTTCCGCCTGCAATCCATCAAGAGTTTTTCAGTCATTGCGAGGAAGCGCTTTCCGCGACCGCGGCAATCTCGCGCACCACGCGCGCGGGAAATCGAAGTAGCGGCGCTATCTCCATCACCGTCAGCCGCGCTTCAGGTGATTTTAGCAACTTCGGTGCTATGTTGAAAAACACACTTTTGTGTGTCGAACGAACGTGAGAGATCCATTCTTTGCCACATCTTTTCATCCCCCCTTAGAAAAAGGGGGGGACATAGGGGGGATTTATCTTTCCTGAGTGAGGAATCACCACATTACACGCTATTCTCCTTGACAATTCCCCGCAGTCACGGCACCCCTCGCCTTTTCGAGATCGGCTTGCGCTTTGTGCGTGTTCGCCCTCGCTTCGTCGGCTGCCTTCTTCGCGGCCTCTTCCTTCGGCGCTACCTTGCCGTAATCTTCGAGCGCCCTCTCGCAAAAACTCCCGCCGCCTCCGGCCTGGCACTTGGCCACAGTATCCGCGAGCGGCTCTTCGGTCCCGGCATATGTGTTGGCGTGAAGCTCCTCGTAATATTTCTCCCACTCCTTAAGCGCCTTGCTCTGCGCCTTCCATGCCTCTTTCACACCCTTTTCGGCCGCGTCCAGCGACGACATCAGCGCCTCGCAGTCCGCGCCCCCCTGCGCGCCCGCCCCGGCCCCCGCCAGCATAAACGCCCCAAGCACCAGCAACACCAAAACGTACCTCGTTCCCATAAAACCCTCCTTGCGGATTTCTCGACGGCGTGGATCCGCCGCATTATTAACACACTTCACCTATCCGTCATTGCGAGTGTGCGAAGCACACGCGGCAATCTCATCCCCCGCACCACGAGCGCAGGATACTGGCAGACCGGTACCCGCACACAAGACCAATCGAGTCATGGACCCCTCTTTACCCCTTGAGTCTCCGCCCCCGGCTTACGGCCCCGTGCAAGGCACGTCCGGCGGCGCGTCCCAACCCATGATATCCGTACATCTTTCGAGATCGGCGCAGCTTATCTTGTCCTGCGTGCTGTCCGGGTTCATAGCCTCCGCAGCCTCTATCCCGACCGGGATGTTGTTGCAAATGCTTGCATCAAACCCGTCATCCTGCTGAGCGTTCTGCGCTGCGCACGCGCCGAGCATAAACGCGCAAACGAGAATCAAAGCGCAAATACCCTTTCCCATTATGCAATCCTCCTTCGGGGATGATATTTCTTACCCAATCGATTATACACCCGCTCATCCCAAGTTGAAACACAACCCGGCGCGGGCCTCGCCCGGCGGACCGTGTCCGCGAACTCTCGAAGTAGCAACGGTATCGGCATTACCGTCCGCCGCGACTCCACCTTTCCGTCATCCTGAATTTAATTCAGAATCTCGTCATTAACGCTGTCATTTCGACCGTAGGGAGAAATCTCTCTTTTCGCCTTTTCATCCACCCTTGGGAAAAGGCATGTCGCGGCGTAGGCAGAGCCGAAGCCGGAGGACGGTTCTGAGCGAGCGCAAGAACCGGACACCCTCGCCTAAAGCCTTGGCGCTTATCCAGTACAGCGCATTACCTTCATCAAAGTAAAACAAGGGGGATTTATTCTTTTAATAATCTGTCATTCCTGTAATAATCTGTCATTCCTGCGGAGGCAGGAATCCATTTAGTTTTCCGCCAACAATCCATCAAGAAATCTTTGTCGTTGCGAGGGAGCGTCTTCCGCGACCGGCAACCTCTACTCCTCTCCAATCTTCATACCCGCCTGTGAATACGTCCCTATCTCCTGCCCCGTCGCATTGTCATACACGGTAACGACGTTCGCATTCCTGTCCTCGGTGATGTAATACGACCATATCACGTTAAGGAGCGACGACTGCTCCGACTTCGTCAGCCTGTAAAACGGCTCCATCACATAGACGAACGGCTCCCCGGCCGGGTTCTCGATCCTCTCGGCGATCCCGCCCGAAACCATCTCGTCCATGATGCGCTTACGCTCTTCCTGGAGATGCTTCGTCCGCGCGATCTCGTCCTCGAGCCCGGCCGTCTGCCCCCCGGAATCGCCAGAGCCGGACGCATCCTGCTCAGCCTGCTGCACCTCGCCCGTCAGCTCCGCGTCCTCCGCCGCCTGGTAATTAAACATATATGACGCCATAGCCGCGAGCCCGAGCACAATCAACATACCGTAAATTAATCCTTTCCGTCTCATCTATTCTCCCTTTAAAACAGCACCAGATTGCACGACACCGTCAAATCCCCCAATTCGTCCGAAGTCTGCCTGAAAGAGAGCGTCCCTACAGTCACCCCAGCCACTTCCCTCACGCCGCCCTCGATTCTGTCGAGCGTAGCCTGCTCCAGCGCCAGCGTCTCCAGGTCCACTTCCTTGCACTTCGTCTGCTCCCACTCGAAATCCCCGGCGTCCGACCTCACGCCGAAGCCGTCCGAAAAGAACGCGATCGTGAACACGATGACCCCGCCGTTCTCGCACTGCCACTCCGAATCCTGCGTCTCTTCCGACGTGCCGTTCAGAAACTCGCTAAACCTTATGTCGCACACATCCCCGCTGTTGCACCCGCCCGATCCCGACAGCGCAACGAGCACGATAACGAAAAGTCCAGCCAGCGATATACGAAGTCCCCTCATGCTATCCTCCACGGTTTCCGGCGCCGCGCCGTCCCGCACGGCCCCTGGTAGATAATCAATTATATCGTAGATTACGCAGCCTCGCATAGCGCCGCTTATGGATAAATCCGACGCCGCATTTCCCGCCGCGACACCACACTTCCGTTATCCTTAGAGTTTGTCATCTCGGCCGGAAGGGTACGGGTGGGGGTTTCCCTTAGCCCGTCATTGCGAGGGAGCGCCTCCCGTGCCCACGGCAATCTAACCCTCCACACCTCCTTATATATAAAGACCCCGAGGGGGAGTCCTTCTCTCCCTCCCCCTCGGAAGCCTCTCCACTCCACTCCCCCATCACGCGCCCGCGCCCCTGATCAAATCCCTGTTTATCAGCTCCGCCCTCGCCATATCCTCCAGCGCCAGCATCACATGATGAAACGCCTGAGAGCATGCGCCCTCCGCCCCGCCCCTCCCGGACTGAAGCTCCAGCAGCTCCTCCGTCGATAGCGAATCCATCCGCGAAAGTAAGCCCCTGAACATCTCGCTCAAAACCCTCAGCTTCACTTCACTCATCTTTTAACCTCCGCCCCTTCCGGGAATCGTGTGATTTTTATGCCCGGCAAAGCCCGCGCCTCATCTCCTTTCATACTTTTGGACGCCGATTCAGCACCTCGCCCGCCGGAAAAATAACAATCGACTTCTTATTGCAATTACACAATCTGTGTATTAATATTAGCAATAATCCGTTATTTAACAAAATTAAAACACAATCTGTGTATTTTGGCAAGATACATTTATACATTTCTTGATTTTTATGTTAAAAGATATTCATATGATTGGAATAAAGCACCAGGGAGCCCATCATGCGCAAAACGGTAGGCGAGATAATTGACACGATAAAATCACTCAAAGGCTTCGCAAAAGACTACGAAGTCGCGGACACGCTCGGCGTCGGCCGCGCGGCCCTCTCCAACGCCAAGCAGCGCGACAGGGTCTCGTTCCTGGACGAGCTCGTCGGCTTCTGCGACAAGGAAGGCTACACCCTCGACTTCATCCGCCGGGCCCCGTGGGCCTCGCTCACTCCCGAGGCCAGCGTCAAAGTCCCCGGCTTCTCCATCATGGGCGGCGCCCCGGGCGACCTCTCCCCCCTCGAGGCCGGCTCCGTCCTCCTCCCGAAGGAGGTCTGGAACGATTCCTGCGTCGTCATCCGCGTTAACGGCGACTCCATGGAGAAGCTCTTCATGGACGGCGCGAAAGCCGTCGTCGATACGGAAGCCAAAGAGATCGTCTCCGGGCACATCTACGCCTTCAACATCCCCCACGAGGGCAGCATCGTCCGCGAATGCTTCACAGAACCCGGCGGCCTCTCGCTCGTCCCCTGCAACAAGAACTACCCGCCCTCCTCCATAAAATGGGCGGACCTCGACCCCGAAATGATCCTCGGCAAGGTCACCTGCACTCTAGTCAACGTCTTCAGATGACGGCGCGGGGAACTATCTTCGATTCAATATGGGATATATACTTTGGATATGACGATCATGAAAACCACGGTCATGGCTCTGGCCGGATCGCTGATGCTTATGCTATCGGCGGGCAGCGCCCCGGCCGCCGACCAGGCCTACGCTATAGTAATGAAGCCGGGCCAGGTCTTCGAGGTCTGTAAGTCCGGGCTGATCTCATGCCCCGTGATCATATCCCTCTGCGACGATCCGAGCGTGGTCACGACGGTAGACACGCCGTCCGGCCTCGGCTTCAAAGCCGTCGCCCCGGGGTCTACCCTCTGTTCCGCGGGCTCCGGCGTCGGCCCCCGCCGCTTCTTCAACATTACTGTCCAGTAGCGCACCACAAGCGCGGGACCACTACGTAGCAAGGGTGGAGCACCCATCCTATCCCTGCGCGACATCAATTCTGTCATTCCCGAATGCCTGTATCGGGAATCCATTTCCGCCAGCAATCCATCAAGAGCTTTGTCCTATCCGACAGGGGAATCCATTTTTACCTTCCAATCGCCCCATCCACAGACCACTTTCCTCCGCCGCGAATAAGAACTATAAGCGCCAAACCCAGCGCAAGTATGTGATACTCGAACCCCTCCCCCGCCGCGGTCCCGGCCCAGTTCATGAAGAACCCGAACTGCGCATGCACCGTGAGCACAGCCCCCAGCATCACGAGCCCGACGCCGAATGCCGAAAACCTGCTTATGAGCCCCAATATCAGGAACAAAGCTCCGAACAACTCCGCCAGTATCACGAGCACCACGACCGGCGCCGGAATCCCCATCCCGGAGAGCCCTGCAACCGTGGCCGAAAACCCGTACCCGCCGAACATCCCGAGCAGCTTTTGCAGCCCGTGGGGAAGTATCACCACCCCGAGCGCCACCCTCGCTATCAAAGCCGCCACATCATTCGTATCCGTCTCGATCAATCTCCGTATCATCTTTTCCTCTCCTGACAATTTATTTTCGTCTTTTTGGATAACAATCCGCACGTGAAAGATTCCGTCGTAACCACGGACTCCGGAATCCGCGACTGCACTTCGCCACCCAAAATCATCTCCTCCCCCTTGATCAAGGGGGAGGATTAAGGTGGGGGTTACCCCGATTCTGTCATTTCTGCTACCGACTCCGACCGAGCGAGGAATCACCACTCTTCTGTCATTCCTGCGGAGGCAGGAATCCATTCAGTTTTCCGCCAGCAATCCATCAAGCGCTTTTCAGTCATTGCGAGGGAGCGCCTTCCGCGACCGCGGCAATCTTCCTCTAATCCGTCATCCTGCCTGTCCGGCGCTTGTCGGGGCGAAGCCTTTAGTTTCAATGAAGACGGAAGCTCAATTCAGAATCTAATCTATTCTGTTAATCTTTTGCCTTTACATCCCCCCTTAGGAAAAGGGGGGAATATAGGGGGGATTTTATCCTTTCATTATCCCCCCCCTTATCCATGGCCTATTTTTCAAGCTCGAATCCGGCGTCCACCCAGTCCTGCTTCCCACCGGCGTACTCATATACGTTCGTATACCCCAGAGCCTCCAGCTCCTCCACCGCCTTAACGGAGTTCTGGCACGCCTCGTTCGCGCAGTAAACGACTATCCTCGCGTCCTTGTCCGGCAAGACGTCGCCCGCTCTTTCCCTCACCTCTTTATAATCGAGCTGCACAGCGCCCGGCAGATGCCCCTCTTTCCAGTTCCTCTCCGAAAGCGCCTCGACGAGCGTCGTGCCCCCGCCGTTCTCAAGCCCCTTCCTTATCTCTTCTCTCGAAATATTCCTCATGACTGCCTCCCATATGTTTTATTAGTTGCTTTTGCAACTATACTTCTTAGGATGGTTGCAATTGCAACGAGGATTCCGATAATTTTCGCTCATGGGGAAATTTTATTTTTTTGCGCTGGGAAGGCGCCGCTGGGCATTCTCTAAACCGCCCACATATCCTGAGCGCGCGAGTCGAAATCGAGCCCCTTTTCGTTGCAAATGCAACAACGATGTATTATATTGAGGAATATGACCAAAACAGACGACACACGCATCCAGTGGACTGGCGACGAAACGGCCGCATGGACGGGCCTCGTCCGCTCGGGCCAGGGCCTGCTCCAGTCCGTCGAAACCGCGCTTAAGGAAAGCGGCCTCCCGCCGCTTGCATGGTACGACGTCCTCTGGGAGCTCGAAAAGGCCCGCCCTGCGGGCCTACGCCTGAACGACCTCGGCGCGCGCGTCCTCCTCGACAAGTACAACGTCACGCGCCTCGTTACGCGCCTCGAGAAGGAAGGCCTCGCCCGGCGCAAGGGCTGCACAGGCGACGGACGCGGCGTCTTCGCCCTCATCACGCCCAAGGGCGTCCGGCTCCGGAAGCGCATGTGGCCCGTCTACAGCCGGGCCGTCCGCGAAGGCTTCTTCTCCAGGCTGAGCCCCCGCGAAACAGCCTCTCTACGGAAGCTCCTCGGCCGCGTTTCCGGCGAAAACGGCAAATCGATGGCAAAATCCGATTGAGTTAGGCCCGTGCCCGCAGTATACTGAAATCCTGGCGCGGCCACCGGCCGCCGCCCCGAATCAACAGGAGGTATTGACCTTGAAAAGACTAGCAATTATTGCCGCAATAGTATCCGCCCTCTCTGCCCCCGCTTTCGCTCAGGATCAGGCGACGTACAAGATCATGGCCATCCAGGACTCCCTGATGCTCATCGGCCAGAAGCCCTACCTTATGGTCGACAAATGCCCAGACTTCGAGCCCGGCGACATCATCACCTTCTCCGAAGACCCGATCACCTGCCTGACGGTAACGGCCGTCAACATCGAGAATCTCAAGGAATGCCAGCTCAAGTGCATCGACAACACCGGCAAGCCCGACCCGGTAGACAACCCGCCGGCGAGCGGCGACTGACCGGAATTCAGTCGGCGCTGACATTCAACGAAGCAAATGCCTAACCCCGAGCAGCAAAAGGCAGGCCTTTTTTCACGGATCATCGCCCGCATAAGGGCGCGAAGATTCTCCTATCTCGCAAAATCCCTGGTCCTGCTCATTCTTGCCTACCCCTACCTCGAAGCCGATATCATCGACCAGGTCATACTCATGGTCCTGACGATCATCGTCATGATTAGCACCAGCATCGCGGTCAGCAAAAGCCGGCGCGAATACATAATCATGGCCGTCCTATCGCTGCCCTGGCTCCTCAGCCTGATTATCAACCTACCCCTCTTCGAGATCGACGGCACCGTCATCATTCGGAAGGAAATCGTCTTTGCGCTCCTCCTTTTCTCATACGCGACTATAAGCATATTCATCTACCTCTTAAAGTCCCGCGAAGTCACGACCGAAATCCTCTTCGCCGCCGTCTGCTGTTATCTTCTGATAGGTCTGTCATGGTCCGCGCTCTACGTATTCATCGAGATAGTCACGCCGGGCTCGTTTGTCGATACCACCGGGCACCTCGCCATGAACCCGCCGCGCTACCTGTTCTTCAGCTTCGTCACGCTCACGACAGTCGGCTACGGCAACATCATCCCGGCCACAGACCAGGCTCGCTCGGTGGCGATGATGGAAGCCATCGTCGGCCAGCTCTATATCACCATCATGGTCGCCCGCCTCGTAGGCCTCCACATCTCCAAACCCCGCGCCCCTGAATCCTGAACGGCGCGCTAAACGTTCTCGAGTCCGGCGTTACGGCACCAGCCGCGACTCCGCACTTCCGTCATCCTTATAATTTGTCATTCTGAACTCGTTTCAGAATCTCGTTTTTAACTTTGTCATCTCGAACAACAATTTCGAGCAAGCGAGGAATCTACCTTATTGTTGTCATTCCTGCGGAGGCAGGAATCCATTCAGTTATCCATTAGCCATGAATTAAGAGGCCTTGTCATCTCGAACAACGATTCTGAGCGAGCGAGGAATCGGACGCCCTGAGCCGATTGCAAGAAAGCATATCCGGTACTGCTCGGAAATACCTCAAATAAAACAGTGAGAGATCTTTCTTTTCCTTTTCTTTGCAGTCGTCCTGAACTTGATTCAGGATCTGGTTTTTAGTCTTTTAGATTTGTCATTCCTGCAGCGATTTCGAGCGAGTGAGGAATCACCGTATTTCTGTCATTCCTGTGCTTGTCGCGGCGTAGGCTGTGCCGTAGCCGGACAGACAGGAACCCATTCAGTCGTCCATCAGCAATCCATCTAGAGTTTTTCAGTCATTGCGAGGGTGCGAAGCGCCGGCGGCAATCTCGCGCACCACGTGCGCAGGCAATCGAAGTGGCACCGTCGTTGCCATTACCGCCGTCCGCGCTTCCGGTGCCTGCAAACTCCGAACGCGCTACGCTCGCAAAAACACACTACGTGTGCCCGTTGCCTTTCTCTCTCACACATTTATATTTTTCTCCCGGAGAACAGCCATGACAGACAAAACACAATCGCTCGCAGCCGACGTCGATCAATACTATTACTATTTGAACCTCATCACCGAAAACGTCCGTAACGGCTACAACCTCATGGTCGCGAAATTCTGCGACCTCTCCCTCCCGCTCATCCCGTCCCTGGTCGAAAAATCGAGGCTCGACTTCGACGAATTCGACATAACGAACCTTCCCGCTATAGAGCTCGGCGCAAAAATCTGGAGCTTCCAGGGCCGCCGCGACAAAATCGACGAGCTCGCCGCCCTCGTCTCCAAATACCCCGAGCTCGCCCCGTGGCAAATCCACATCGACCTCGCCTACGAGCGCCTCCCCGAACACGAATCCTGACGGCGGACCGTGTCCGCTGACAATCGAAGTAGCACTGTCATTCCCGAATGCGCGTATCGGGAATCCAGCCGTTGCTTTTACCTTTCATTCCCCCCTTGGGAAAAGGGGGGTCAGGGGGGATTTACGCACCACGTGCGCGGGAAATCGAAGTAGCACTGTCATTGCCATTACCACCGTCCGCGCTCCCGGTGCCTGCAAACTCCTAACGCGCTACGCTCGTAAAACACACTTTGTATGTCGAAAGAACGTGAGAGATACATCTTTCGCCTTTCCTTTTTAGTCATCCTGAACTACGATTTCGAGCAAGCGAGGAATCGGACGCCACAGGCCGACTGCACGGAAGCTTATATAGTACGGCTCCATAGCGTATCAAATCAAAATATTCAGGATCTAGCTTTTCATCCCCCTTAGAAAAAGGGGGCGGTTCTGAGCGTGCGCAAGAACCGGACGCCTGCGCCTAAATCCTCGGAGCCTCATCCAGTACTGCGCATACCCTGAACCAAAGTGAACATCGGGGGGATTTAATCTTTGGGGCAACAATATGGAACCAAAACCGAAATCCCCCGTCACTACTTGCAAATACACGTACAAAAAAGCGCTCATTTCCTCCATTTTTACCTTTACATCCCCTCCCCTATCATGTTTATTTAATATCAACTAATCCAGTAACGGAGGCACGTTATGAGACTCGAAGGTAAAACCGTCCTTATCACGGGCGGAAACGAAGGCATAGGGAAGGCGACGGCCCTCCTCTTCGCCAAAGAAGGCGCACAGGTAGGCATCACGGGACGCCGCAAAAAGAAGCTCGACGAAGTCGTCAAGGAAAGCGGCGGCGCGATCACTGCCTTCCCCGGCGACGTCTCCAACGAAAGCGACGTCAAAGCCACGGTCAAGGACTTCATCAAAAAGTTCGGGAAAATCGACGTTCTCTTCAACAATGCCGGCATTCTCGAAACCGGCACGGTCGTCTCGACGCCGGTCAAAACCTGGGACAAAATGATGGACATCAACCTCCGCGGCATGTTCCTCATGACAAGATACGTGATCCCCCACATGATCAAAAACGGCGGCGGCTCCATCATCAACAACGGCTCGGTGCTCAGCTACATCGGCGCGGCCAACACGATAGCCTACAACACCACCAAAGGCGCGGTGCTCCAGTTCACCCGCAGCCTCGCCATGGACCATGCGAAAGACAAAATCCGCGTCAACACGGTCTGCCCCGGCTTCATCAAAACCAAGATGAACGAAGACTTTCTCGGCAACCCGCCCGAGGCGCAGAAGAAGCTCGACGACATCGCCGCCCAGCTGGTCCCCATGGGCTACCGCGGCGACACGGACGACATCGCCTACGCCGTGCTCTTCATGGCCAGCGACGAATCCAAATACATGACCGGCGCCAGCCTGACAATCGACGGCGGCTGGACCACCTACTAAAAATCACAACGCCTTATTCCTCCCCTCTCCCCTCCGCGGGAGAGGGCAAGGGTGAGGTTGCACCAAAGAACCTGCCATTCCAAACGAGTCCGAGCGAGCGAGGGATCACCACACTTCTGTCATTCCTGCTGAGGCAGGAATCCATTCAGTTTCCCCCCAGCAATCAATCAAGAGTTTTTCAGTCATTGCGAGGGAGCGCCTTCCGCAACCGCGGCAATCTTCTTTTAATCTGTCATCCTTAAAGTCTGTCATTCCCAAATGCTTTAATTGGGAATCCATTTCCGTAAGCCATCCATCAAGAATCTTTCCCCTCCCCTTTCCCAAGGGGGCTTGTCACGGCGTAGCCAGAGGCGAAGCCGGAAGGGTTCGGGTAAGGGTTACCTTATTCCCACCGTCCGCGCTTCACGTGCCTATAGTCTCCGATCCCGCTACGCCATAAACGACACTACGTGCGCACCACGTGCGCAGGCGATCGAAGTAGCGGCCTCCTGCCATTGCCACCTTCCGCGCTTCAGTTGCTCAAATCTCCGAACCCGCTACGTCGTAAAACACACGTAGGTGTGTGCTTTGCCTTTCCGTCCACATACTTTATCCTTTTCCAATCACGAAAAAGACAAAAAGGAGCGCACAGCCGCACATGAAACGCCTTATAATTACAGCATTGTTATTCCTGCTTATCGCGCCCTGGGGCGCCATAGCGCAGAACGCGGGGCCCGAAGCCGGGGCCCTCTCGCTCGACGAAGTCCTCACGAAATACTACGAAGCTATCGGCGGGCTTGGCAACTGGGAAAAGGTCGATACCATGGTCATGGAAGGCAACATACACACGCAGGAGCTCAAGATACCGACGGCAGCCGAATACATGCGTCCGGATAAGTGCCGCGTCGAATACACCATCCGTGGCGAGGTCGTCATCCAGGCCTACGATGGCCGGTCCGCGTGGGAAAAGAACCCGCACTCAGGCACGCCCGGGGCGGTAAAGCTCGACAAAGGCCGGACAGACTACCTCGCCGACAAATGCGACATCGAGGGCCCGCTCGTCGGCTATAAAACCAAGAATCTCAAGGTCTCGCTCGACGGCCGCGAGGAGGTCGGCAAACTGAACACGTACAAGATCAGGGTCGATTATCCCTCGGGCAACGTCCAGTACTACTTCCTCGACCCCGAAACCTTCCGCCCCGTCCAGGCCATCGGCGTCTTCAACGTCGGCGGCAAAAGCTCCGCGGTGAAAACCCGCTTCGACGACTACAGGAGCGTTTCGGGCCTCTACGTCCCCTTTCGCCTGCTCTTCTCGAAGCAAGACGGCGCTCCGACGGAAGAGCTCCGCGTGGACTCTGTCGTCGTCAACTCAGGCGTCGCCGAAAAAATATTCTCGATGCCCGCGAAGTAGCCCGGCCGACATATGAAAAATAGATCCGAGCTCATCGTCCCGGCACTCGTCATCGCCCTGCTCGCGGGGGTCGCCCTCTGGGCGGTCTTCTCATACGCCGATGATTACCTCGACTACGAGCGCCTCTACGAAGAAGGCCGCGAGGGCGTCGCTGTCGTCGTTACAAAAGGCATAGAGCGGGACGACGGCCAGCTCTCGAGGACAAGCGTCACGGACCCGTCCGACATACACCGCGTCATCGTCGCGGTCGATACGCCGAGGGCCCCCGACGAAAAGCCGCCCTACTGCTCCTTCACCGTTTCGAAGCTCACATACGACGTCCTCGTCCGCCGCGACAAGCTCGTCGTGTCGTATCTCCCGTCCGACCCGTCCGTCTGCACGCTCCCCGACAGCCTCTCCGCAAGCCGCACGATCCTCATGTCGATGATGGCCGTCGCGGGCACGCTTCTCCTGCTCGCAGGAGGATTCACGGTCCACGTCTACAGGTCGTTCCGAAATCCCGATCCCGGAAACCCGGTCGCGCTCACCACTGATTTAGACCTTCCGCCGGGCGAGCCTCGCTGCCTCCGCTGCGGCGCCGAAATGACGGAAGGCTACATCCCCACCTCGGCGGGAATACCGTGGCGCGACAGAAACGACCCCGTCGGAATGCCCACGATCGCCAGCGGCCTTCCCGGCACGAAGGCGCTCCTCAAACGCCCGCGCCTCCACGCCTACCGCTGCCCCAAGTGCGATATAGTGACTTTCAAGTACGGCGCGGACTCAGGCGGCAAAGCGAACTAAACACATCGCCATACTACAGCGCGCTTCGATTCCACATTCCTGAACTACAATTTCGACCATGAAAGGTAAAACAAGGGGGGATTTCGTCTTCTAATCTGTCATTCCTGTGCAGACAGGAATCCATTCAGTTTTCCGCCAGCAATCCATCAAGAATCTTTCCCCTCCCCCTACGAATAGGGGGAGGGTCAGGGTGGGGGTTTCCTTTATCCCGTCATTGCGAGGGAGCGCCTTCCGCGACCGCGGCAATCTTCTTTTATCCATCATCCTGAACTTGATTCAGGATCTCGTCTTTTTCTGTCATTTCGACCGCAGGGAGAAATCTTCTTTCCCCCCCTTAGGAAAAGGGGGGACAATTCCGAGCGAGTGAGGAATTGGACGCCTTCGCTTAGCTATTTCGATGTTCATATGGTACAGCGCATTACCTTCATCAAAGTAAACACAAGGGGGATTTAATCTTTCTCAGCAGAGGCTTGCCTTGCCGGACAAGCCCCTCGCCTCAATACGAATCCTCAATCTTTCGCGGGAACGTAAATATCGAATCCTCGAGCTCGGGATTCAGCTCCACTGTCGAAACCCTGAACGTCTCGTTGTCGTCCACACCGTCGAGGTCGAACTCGAAATAATAAGGAATGGTTATGCCGCCGGTGTCGATGTAGTCCCCGACCTTGGTGGTCGAATCGACTTCCTCATCCTTCATCACGGCTTTCCCTTTCACGAAAAACGGCAAATAAATCTCCGTGTCGAGGTAGTAATAATCGACACTGCCGGTCTTGTTCGTCACCTTCAGCTTGAATCCCTCTTGTCCGTCCACGGTCTCGCGGCCGAGGTACTCGATCTTGTGCCCCTTGGCCTCGTGGTCGATAAGCGGGCCGTCGAAGTCGCACGTCTCTACGAGATCCCTTGCGTCGTCCCCTTCCAGAACCTCGGGCTTGCTGCCGTCCGTCGGGTTGAACTTCCATGCTTCCTTGCCGTCGTAGGACTGTATAAAGTAAATGTGCCCAAGGCTGAAATCTATGCGGCATTTGTCGGGGCGCTTGTAGACGATCGCGGTCGTGAAAACCTTGCCCATGGAATTCATCTTCCCGGTGTATTTCATGGTTTTGACCTTCGACCACTTCTCGGGGCCGCCGATCGCATCGTAGTAGCGCGAGAGCATGGTCTTCAGATCAGGGTCCTTGCCGGATGGAGGGATCTCGGCCTTGTCCTCGTCCTTGTCCGCTTTCGCTCCAGCATCGGAGCCGGCGGTAGTCTCCGGCTCGGCCGGCGCTTCCGGGGCGGCGGTTTCCTCGGGTTCCGTCGTCTCTTCGGGCGCGGGCTCGGGCGTGGGGGTGGTTTCGCCGGTTACAGCCTCTGATTTCGAGTCGGCGTTTTTGGCTTCCTCTTCGGTCGGCTTCCGGCACGAAAGCGCAAGCGGCAGCACCGCTATCGCCATTACGAGGAGCAAGATTGTGGCGTAATTTCGCATGAATGTTCTCCCTCGGAGGGACCAGTCTCCCCCGACTCAAGAAATGTTATAGGATAACTGATTAATTTCAACAGCAGATTTGAGGGCGAGGCAGTCAGGGCCTGCGGCGCGGCTCCGCCGCGGCGCCCCGGAACCGGCGCGGTCCCGGCGCGTGTATACATTCCGGTTGGGGGTTACTCTCCGGTTTGGAATCAGTCGTCCGCGAATGTGAGCGTGAGAAAGGGGCCGTAAATCGTATGAGAAAATTACAGAAGAGCTGGTTCTTTTGTGAGCGGCGGAAGCTCTATCCTTCCGCTTTCAGATGCTTAAGGATGGTGCGCTCCTGACGGGCCCTCGCGTCAAAATCCTGAAGCGGGGTAACCTCCCATTCGAGCACTCCCCATATCGGCAGCGACCGCAGCATACGATCGAGATCGTCGTGCGATTCGGCATCCGCGATGAAAACGAATCCGCGGTCGCCCACAGGCACCCCGCCGACGATCGTCCCCTCGTGTTCCAGATCCAGAAGCTCGTCGAATGCCGGAATAACGACATTTTCCAGCACGTCCGCCGCCTCCTCGTCCGAACAGAAACCGGGCCCTTCAGACCCGATTACCAGGTATTTCATATATCCCCTCCTCGCAAGTCAGAATGTTTTCTCTCCGTACATTATAGGAGCGATTCCGCCCCTGTCCAGTAAATTTGTGATATTGCACGCAAACGAAGCGGCGAGCGGGTAAAGGCGCTTTTCAGCCAGTGCACCTGCATCTTTTTCCGAGGCGAATAATCGCTAATCAAGCTTCTAAGCTGGAAACCGGTTCGGTCCGGGAGGGAATAAATTCAGCGCGGGAGCGAATAAAAAAGTGCCGCCCGGGCATTTCTGCCTGGGCGGCACAAATCTGCCGCCATACGGGTTGCCCATTCCCTTATTAGTAAACGCGGCAAGACGTACTATATATAACATATTTTATGTCCAAATTGCCAACCATATGTGTAATTTTTTATAATGATATCGCTGTAGTCTTTACGACTACATCCAGAGAGGCGGTTAAATCACTGTAATCACGCATTTTTTACAAATCGACTTCGCCCGGAGCCAACCGGATAATTTTCCCGATTTTCACAAAAGCCCCGAAACATATCATGCAAATACATATATCGGTCATTAAAAGTACCTCTACCGATCTTTTTGCCCCACTTTAGAAAAAGGGGGGTATGGGGGGATTTATTCTTAGCTTAAAGACTTTAAAGCAAGATCCTGAATTTCTGGTTTGTTCTACACCGGATAGGATAACAGGCTGGGCTTATCCTCAGCGAGATCATCGTATTGTAAAAAAGCGCGGCAACGCCCCGATCTAAACAGGCCTCAGCTTCTCCCTTATTTTCTCGAGCGGCGCCCGGTACTCATCCCCCTGCTCCCTGTACACGCCGTCCTTGAACAGATCGTGCGCCCTGAGTCGTATACGCCTCTTCACTTCCTCGTCGAACGTGTCCAGGTTCTGCTCCGCCAGGAACACCGCCGCATAGCACGATATCGCATCGTGCCCCCTGACGAACACGTCCGCCAGCATCGCCGCCGCCCCCTCGGTCCCCGTCTTACCGAGCGCATAGACGCACGCCTCCTGCCAAATCTGCGAGCGCGCCCCGAACGTCTTCTTCAAAACGTGCCAGTCGAGATCGTTGAACTCCTCCAGCAGCTCCGCCGCACGGGCGTAATCCTCCCCGTACCACGCCTCGCCCGGCGCGGCATTCCCGTTCGACGTATTCTCTTTTATGTGCCTGTCCAGAAGCTCGGCAATATCGTGCCTTCTCATCACACTTTCCCTGTCGACAAACTACAACGGAAACGATAACGGAATATTTTACACAACACACGAAATCTGTTCTACGATGAGCGAGCCGATTTTTGTTAGGCACACACGCCCCGATTCAAAAATCTCCCCTCATCCGTAAAATCGAAGGGTATACTTTTTCCGAACTACCACCAGGAGGCAAATCCCAATGAAAAAATGGAAAATATCATCCGCTGCCGCGCTCGTGATGGCGCTCGCAATGATGCTCGCATGGGCCGGCGAATCCCGCGCCGAAGTCGAAACCGGCAAGCCCGCGCCGGACTTCTCGTTCACGGATATCGAAGGCGCATCCGGAAAGCTCTCCGACTTCAAGGGCAAGGTCGTCGTCCTCGAATGGTTCAACCACGGCTGCCCGTTCGTCAGAAAACACTACGACAGCAACAAGATGCAGAGCCTCCAGCGGAAATACACCGAAAAGGACGTAGTCTGGATCGCGATTAACTCCACGGGCGATGGATACCAGGACTACAGGAACGCCGAGGAATCTATAAGGGACGTCGACTCGAACGGCACCTCCGCAACCTACGTCGTCCTCGACCCCGAAGGCAAGATCGGCACACTCTACGGAGCCAAAACTACGCCGCACATGTTTATCATAAATAAAGACGGAACTATCGTTTATCAGGGAGCTGCCGACGACATCAAATCGACCGACATAGCCGACATCGAAAAGGCGAACAACTACATCGACGCCGCCCTCACGGAAGTCCTCGCCGGCGAGCCCGTTACAGTCCCCGAAACAAAATCCTACGGCTGCAGCGTTAAATACAAAAAATAATCCACACTCCTCAGGCCCCCTCCCCCCTCGCGGGAGAGGGGTAATGGCGGAGATTACTTTCAGTCTGTCATTGCGAGGGAGCGCCTTCGCTACCGCGGCAATCTTCTTTCAATCAAGTCATCCTGAACTACGATTTCGAGCGAGCGAGGAATCGGATGACCTTGGTCGATTTTACAGAAGTTCATCTATTACTGCTCCATAGCTATTCAATCCAAAAAATTCAGTATCCCGCTTTTGCCTTTAATCTTTTCTCAACTTCAATTATTACACCCATCCTACCTATTATACCTATACTATATATCCTTTATATGCTCGGAATTCTCCCTCCGGTGGAACACCGCCCCGCCCCGAATCTCACACTAAAATGGGAATCCGAAATTAACGGTAAAAGCGTTCAGGTCCCCGAACCTGTAGCCGACGCCTATCCTCGGGTCTTCCAGAAACCACACCTTCTTCGGCTCCGCAAGCCCCGCCGTCATGGCCACCTCGTACTGGTTCTTGACGATAAGCGGGTCGTGCAAAAACCTGTCGAAGCTAGTCTGCGGGAGGAACCTGTACCAGATGAAAAACACGCTCGCGTCCGGCTCGTATCCCTTCACGCTGAACCCCAGCGGGCGCCGCGCCTCGACGCCGTTTTCGAGGATGCCGTAATCCTGCCCCTGCCCTCCCCCGAACACGTCGTTCCCCGCCCAGGCGAACGTATTGCCGATGCTGAACGTAAACTGCTCCCAGAATATCTCGTACAGGCTCGTCAGCCCCGCCGCCCAAACGTAGATCATCGAATCGTCCACACTGAGCCCCCTCGGCGACGAGCTGTCGTATACCTGCCACGCGAGCCCCGCGTTCACGAACGGCTTCAGCGTCCAGTTATCGACCACCCTGTAATGGAGGCTCACCCCCGGGATGACGCTCATGACGTCCTGGTCGACCTTGATCCTCGTCCCGTCCGGAAGATGGCTCCTGAACCGGAACCGCCCATAGAATACCGGGGCGTCCACGACCAGGTCCAGCTTCTCGTTGCCCATGATTTTGCTGAAGGTGTATTGGAGGGGGATGCTGTATACATCAACCTGGAGCCCGCCCACGCTGTACGATCCGAATCCGAGCTCGAACGCGTAGATGAAGTTCACGGCGACGTCGGTATTGGCCTCTTGCGAGCGTGCGCCGGGTGCGATGAACAGTGCGGCAAGCAGGATCAATAAACCTAACCGGGGGAGCTTCATCAACAGCAAATTAAATACGCTTTTTCAGTCGAATTCAAGATGCCCGATCAAATCGCACGCCGCCCCGCGTCAGGTATGCAGAAGCCCGAGCACGATCATGCCGAGCATGGACGAGAACCCCGTTTGTCTCATTATCATGTTGCACACCAGGGGCCGGAAGAGCACCTTCCTCAGCACCCCGGCCGTCATAAAACGCGTCCTGTTGAGGCTTCTTTTGACATCGTAGGTATTCCGCGAGTCCCCTGCCTCGATCCTCTCCCCGATATACCGCCCCCCCTGGAGCGCCAGGCTGATGCCAAGGCCGGTGAACGGGTCTACGATCCCCGAGGCGTCGCCGATATTCCACACACCTGAAAACGGGCCCCGCTTCCTCACAAAAACATTTCCCATCGCCTCCCACTCCCCCACGGGCGCGGCCTCCGACAGCTTTTCACGGATCGGATGGCGCGTGGGCAGCACTCTTTTCAAAATATCGAGCGGGTGTCCGTTCATGAGCGATACCTGGTCCTTCCTTATTTGAAACGCCAGATTGACCATACCGCCCTCGATATCGACCAGCCCGCCGTACCCGCCTTCGTAAAAAAAGAGCTCCGCCGAGTCCCCGCATGTGATTCCGCGGAGGCGCGTCTTGAACGCGTACAGAAATTCCCTGCACTCTTTATCCTTTTTCCCTATCCCCTTGAGCCCCGAAGCGTTTATCACGGCCCCCGGGCGGAACGCTCCCTTCTTTCCCGTCCCGCAGTACGAGCCCTCCACGAGGAAGCGGCCCGTGCCGCCGTCCCTGCCTGCGTTCTCGACCCGAAACCCCTCGATGCCGAGGGCGCCCTGCTCCCGCGCCTCTTCGAAGAGTATGGTGTCGAGCCTCTCCCGGCTCATTCCGATCCCGTATTCTCCCCGGGGGAAAGGTATCTCCGACCTCGCGCCACCGGGCGAATAGAAGACGACCCTGTTGACCCTTCCGGCCCCGGCGCGTTCTATTTTGGGGAGCACCCCCAGCCGCCCTAGCTCCCGCACCCCGAGCGGGGCCACCATCTCCCCGCACACCTTGCCCCGCGGCATGAATCCCTTCTCCAGCACGGCCACCCGGAAGCCGCGCCTGCGTAATGCGATCGCGCTTGCCGAGCCGCCCGGGCCCGCGCCTATTACGACTACGTCGCTTTCCATATTTGCCCTCGCCCCTCTATTGCCGGTTACTTCACGGCTACGCCGTTCTTCATGGCCTCGTACAGGTCGAATTTTATGTCCACTATATCGTCCACCCTGATCATTGCCATGAGCGGTTTGGGCTCGACTCCGTAATCCGTCATGTTCAGGCTGTCGTATTCGCCGGTCACGTGCAGAAAGCCGTCCTTTATTTCGGTATTCGCCGTAAGGATGATGGGCTTGGTCACGCCGTGAATCGTAAGGTCGCCCTTTAAAAGATAACTCCTTTCAGAGGGCCTGGAGGGGTCGGGTTTCTCCGGCAGTATCTGCGTCATTTTAAACGTGATGTCCGGGTACGTGTCGGATTCCAGGTTTTGATGGATGTTTTTCGAAAGGTCGCTTTTTTCCGATCCGAGCGCGAACCCCTTGAGCGAGTCCACGGGCACGGTTATCTCCGTCACGGCCGTCGCCCCGGGGCTCCCGAAATTCACCCTCGTGAAACCGGACGGCTCGTGCGATACACCGTGGAAGTGGTGCATGAGCGAGGTCCCTATGAATTCGACCGTGCTCTTCTCCCCGACAATGTCGAATTCCATCTCCTCCACGCTCCCGTATATATCGGGAGTGAGCCCGCCCACAACGATAGAGTCCCCGTCCTGGGCCGCCAGCGCGTAACACGGAACAAAAGAAACGATCAATGCCGCCGACAACAATACGAATGCGTATGATTTCCTGATCATTATGGCGCCTCCTGCGTATGCGTTTTTGCCGCGGTGCGGCGGGCCTTATCTCAGGCGCTGATCGCGCGTTTTGCCATAAGCAGCGCTTCCGACCAGAACGACTTCTTAGTATGAACGGTCTCGAGCACGTCCCTCATGCCTGCTGCGAACACGTTGATCTCCTCCGCCGTTACGACCAGCGGCGGAGCCACCTTCAGCACCATGTGGTTATTGCCGCATATCTGGGTGAGTATATTCTTCTCCCTGAAAAGACGCATGACGACTATCATGCCGAACATTCCGGGGTGTATCTTCTTAAAGGCCTCGTATGGTATTTTGAGTCCGAGCCGCGTGGGCTCCGCGAACTCTATCCCGTTTAAGAGCCCGAGGCCGTTTACGCCGCGCACCATCTCGTAACCGCCGAGCGCCCGTTCGAGCGCCTTTCTCAGGTACCCCCCGAGCGCCAGGGCCCGTTCGCCTAGCCCCTCGTCCCGCATGACGTCGAGCGTGGCCAGCCCCGCGCGCATGGCGAGGTTGTTCTCGCCGAACGTCGAGGCGTGCACGAAGGCCCGCGTCACGGAGCTGAAGACCGACCGGTTGATCGCGTCCGTCATGAGCACAGCCCCCGACGGAACGAATCCGCCGCTGAGCGCCTTGGCCAGCACCACCATGTCGGGGTCGAGCCCCCAGTGGTGAGCCGCCAGGAAATGCCCGGTCCTGTAGACCCCGGTCTGCACCTCGTCGAGCACGAACAGCGTGCCGTATTTTTTGCAGAGCGTCTCCGCTTCCTTGAGGTATCCGTCCCGGGGAACGCGTATCCCCGCCTCGGCCTGTACGGGCTCGACGATAAACGCGGCGTAGCGCCTGCTCCTTAGCCCCTCTTCAAGCGCCCCGAGGTCGCCGAACGGCACAGCCGAGGTGTCCGGCAGCAGCGGGCCGAAGCCTTCCTTCCAATACTGGCCGTCCATCAGCGATAGCGCGCCGCACGTAAGCCCGTGGAAGGCCCCCGCGCAATATAGGATCCCCGGCCTCCGCGTATACGAGCGGGCGAACTTTATCACGGTCTCCACCCCCTCGCTCCCCGAGCTCGTGAAATAAACCTTGTTGAGGCGCCCCCCCGCGAGCGCGCACAGCCGCGAGGCGAGCTCCGCCGCCAGCCCCGGCACGTGGCTCTGGAGCATCGTGGCCCCTCCGCTCCTGAGCTCGTCCGCAAGCTCCTCGATAATGCGGGGATGGTTGTGCCCCATGTTATAGACGCAGTAGCCCGAGAGAAAGTCCAGTATCTTCCTGTTGTCCCTCGTCCTGAGCTCCGTCCCCCTGCACGAATCGTAGCCCACGTTCATTCCCAGTGTATTGAAGAGCTTCACCCACTGCGGGTTCACGTGCCTTGCGTATAGCTCGTCCGCGTTCTCGCAAGACTGCCTCGCGCCGCGGTCCAGATATCCTGCTGTCAGACCGATGCGGTCTATACTCATTATTGACCCTCCTGTTCGGCTATTTCCATTGAGTGAGTATCGTGTCCAATCCGAACCCCGGCCCCACGGCTCCCACAACCTGATACGAGCCGCTTCTGTTATCTTCGTTCCGCATGTATGAATCGATGATGAAAAATATCGTCGCCGACGACATGTTCCCGTAGTCTCTTAAGACGCCCGCGCTGTCCCTGAGCTTCGCTCCGTCTATGCCAAGTCCGTTTTCTATGGACTTTAGCACGCGAGACCCGCCGGGATGGAACAGCCACGCATCTATGTCGCCGATTTCCAAACCGGCGTCGCCGAGCACGGACTCCACCTGCGGAGCTATGTTGTTTCCTATGAATTTCGAAATATGGGGCGACAGGAATATGTGGAATCCGGTACTCTCGACGTCGTACCCCATGAATTCGATAGTCCCCGGATAGAACCTGTTGTCCGATTTAATCATGTGGAGCCCACCTTCGCCGCTGCCCCCGGTCACGATCGCCGCGGCCGCCCCGTCTCCGAATATGGCGGTCGAGATTATGTGGTCCGCGCTCTTGTCGGTGGGCTGCATATTGAGCGTGCAGAGCTCGAGCGTAAGAATCAGAACCTTGGCGTCTGGATACGCCCTGATATAGTCCCACGCCATTATGAGCGAGCTCACCCCCGCCGCGCATCCGAGCTCCGTTATCGGGAGCCGCCTCACGTTGTTTCGGAACGGGAACCTGTTGATGAGATAGGCGTCCAGCGCCGGTATCATGAAACCCGTGCACGAGACGGTGATGAATAGATTGATCTCGTAGGGATTGACCCCCGTTTTCTCGAACACGCTCTTTAGCGCCTTCTCGCCCAGAATGCGCGCGTACTTCGAGTAGAGGGCGTTTCGCTCCGAAAAGCCTTTCTCCCTCAGCATCTCTTCGACCGGAATGACGCTGTGCCGTCTTTGGACGCCGGCGTTTTGAAACACCTGGGCGGTCCGTGCGGCGGGAAGCTCGGGCTCACCGCCCGTGGACAACCATTTTCTCGCCGCTTCTATCGCCGTCTCCTGCCCGAAGCTGTAGGGCGGGACGACCGTGGATATGCCTGCTACTCTCGGCTGTACAGACGAAGTATTCATATGGATGTCCCTCGTATTATTGCTCTTGGATTTATCGCTGGTGTGCGGGATCGCGCTTTGAAAGACTGAAATGTCCGCGTAATCGGTTTGCCTCAAGTTAAGCTCATAACTTAAGATTAGGAACCAATATAAAGTAGACCACTTAAATTGTCTAGGGATATTTTTAATGTCAGGCGCAATCAGGCGGCTGCGGGAATTTCCTGGTGAAAATTCTCCGAACTATTATGCGCCACAAGAGATGTATAACTGGCTGTGTTTATTGAGATATTTATGGGCTGGCTTGGGCAGTTTCGGGCCGCCGACATCGGCCGGGCAGCATTAAATCCGCATGTACGAAAACACTTCATAAGCAAGTGCTTACCCACACAATAACATAAGCAATTCGTGATGCAACAAAAATATTCATCTGGTAAATATTCCCACCTGTGCGGCGGATGAGAGGAAAAACAGTCACGGGGAGGTTTTACATCCCGTCAGTCCTGAACTCGTTTTTGGTCGCTGCGGGATTCCAGATCATTCCACGCTCGGGCACTTCCCCGTCACGGCCAATACCTCCCCCGCGTCGAGATCCCCATCCCCGTCGTTATCTATACCCACCTTCGCCTCCTTCCCTTCCGAGCCTCCCGGGCAGTCCTCTTTCTCGCCGAACACGGCAAGCGCCTCCGTGCCGTCCCCCGGCTGAATCCCGCCGCCCGAAACCCTGAGCTCCGTCTCCCACTCGAAGCACTCCGCTCCGTCATCCATCAGCAGAACGTACTCGTCATCCATGCCGACGCATATGACAGCCTCCGACGCCTTTGCAAATCCTGCAAATACCAACGATGCAAGAGCGATTATCACGATCCCGAGCACCCGTCTCAATCCCCGCCCTGTCCTCATTATCAATTAACCTCCGCGCAGATTATGCTGATGTCCGCCGTGAAGCTGTTCCCGCTGCCGCACGAGATGAGTGCGCCGAGCAGGCCCGATGCATTCCTCCAGGTGCACGTAAGAGTCGTATCCGAGCTGAACGACGAGCCGATTAGATTCATGCAGGCGTTCGGGCTGCCGCCGGTCGCGCACGCGCCGCCCATTATCTTCTGCGTACCCGCACAGCTTAAGCTCTGTGAGCCGATCGCCCCGTTAGCTACCGTAATCGGTATCGAGGACGCCACCCTGGTCCACCCCGATACCCCGTCGGCCCCATCCGCTCCGTCTGCTCCATCCGCTCCCGCTGGCCCCTGCTCACCCTGAATGCCTTGAATCCCCTGGGGACCTTCCGGCCCCTGCAAACCCTGCGGCCCCTCGGGCCCCTCCGGGCCGGCCGGGCCTTGCGGTCCCGTCTCGCCTTGCAATCCCTGAATGCCCTGCTCGCCCGTGCACGCATAGAACGTATACTCTATCTCCCCGGGGTCGAGGATATTATCTCCGTTATCGTCGAGTCCGACGTCGATCCTGGTCCCGCCGTTGGCGCAGTTCACACCGACAGGTTCCGCGGTAGTATCAATGAGACTCGTAAGTCCATCCGTTCCGTCCGCACCGTCAGCCCCCGCCGGCCCCGGATCGCCTTGCGGCCCAGCCAGCCCCTGCTCACCTTGTATACCCTGAATACCTTGAGGTCCTTCCGGCCCCTCCGGCCCGGGTTCCCCCTGAACGCCTTGAATTCCCTGAATCCCTTGAGGTCCTTCCGGTCCCTGTAATCCGGTCTCGCCCTGTATACCTTGCGGGCCGGCCTCTCCCTGTATTCCTTGTTCACCGTTGCACGCATAGAATGTGTTATCTATTTCTCCTGCATCTAATACTCCATTCCCGTCGGTATCCAACCCCGTCTCTATCTTCGTCCCGCCGACTACGCAATTGGCACCAGCACCTTCGGCAGTCGTTTCAACCAAGCTGGTAATACCATCGGCTCCGTCAGCACCTGCCGGACCTTGTTCTCCCTGTAACCCCTGCTCGCCCTGCGGCCCTTGCTCGCCTTGTATACCCTGAATCCCTTGCTCGCCTTGTATACCTTGCGGGCCTTGTGGTCCCTGCTCACCCTGCAACCCCTGTGGACCTTGCGGCCCTTCAGGCCCTGCCGGGCCCTGTGGTCCGGGGGGTCCTTCTTCGCCCTGAAGGCCAGCCTCTCCGTCGCATATGTAGAACGTGTACTCGATCTCGCTTCCTTCGAGCACACCATCCCCGTTCGCATCCAGCCCTGTATCTACCCTCGTACCACCGTAATCACAATTGATTCCTTCCGGTTCGGAAGTCGTAAGTATCAGATTTGTAAGCCCGTCGTCGCCCGGAGAGCCCTGAGGTCCCGGTTCTCCCTGCGGCCCGGGGGGCCCTGGGGTCCAGTTCCTCCGCCGCCTCCGCTCCCCCCCGGCGGGCCGGGAGGTCCTTGCGGTCCGGGTGGACCCTCGGGCCCAGGAGGTCCGGCCGGTCCGGCGGGCCCGGGCGGGCCCTCGACCTGACCCGGCGATCCATCGGCCGTCGCGCTTGTGTTTGAATCACACGCCGCGCAAATCACCAGCGCCACACACAGCGCCAGCGCCAAAACTAGATTCGAAATCTTCGTCACTTCCCTGTCTTAAGCGACGATGATCACCATCCGCTACCTCACATTCGTCCCCGCGTAAAACCTGCTCCCACACTCGTCCTCAGTGATCCCGTAATCACCGCGCTTCTCCTGTTGTCACTGCTAATCAGTGTTGTATTTGCAAATTATATGCCCGTTTTTAATTATGTAAACGCTACTCTATTTCATTTGATGCAGATGTAGTGTCGTTATTCGACGTAGCGAGTTCGTGCGCCATAGGCGCGCCTGAAGCGCGGCAGGTGCTATCGGCATTGCGCTGCTGCTTCGATTTCCTGCAGGCGTGGCCGGCCTTTCAAATTGCAAACTCCGGCGATTTAAATTCACCATTCGCTCGGCAGGCTATCACTTATTCTCCCTTGCTACGTCATAATCCTGCGCATGTGATGCGCCTAGGAGGTGATGATGAGGTTGATCCCGATCACCATCAGGATAAGCAGGATCGCTATCCGGAACCTGTCGTCCGACAGGCGGTGGCGGACTTTCCCGCCGAGGTAGATTCCCACAACAACGGGCACGACGCCGGCGATCGACGACTTCAAGATGTCGGCCGAGAGGAAGTTAAACTGGTTCAGGAAAATCAGCAGCACGAGCGTCGAGAAAGTGAAGCCGAGATTGATCGCGCTTATGAGCAGCCTCCGGTCGAGATCGAGCGCGATGAGATACGGGAGTATCGGCATCACCTGCGTCCCGGTGAAGCCGTTCAGGAATCCGTTCGTGAGCCCGACAGGAATGGTGATGCGCCGCTCTATGTCGCGGCTGATCGTGAAATCGATGCGGAAAAGAAGGAAGATCGCGTACGCGATCGAAACCGCGCCGAGCACTATCTTCGCCGGCGCGTTGCCCGCGTGATGGAGGAGCGATATGCCGGCGTAAAGCCCGGGGAACGCGGACAGGTACAGCAGCCAGAAGCGGCGCATGCTCTCGCCAAAACGCTTCGTCTCCGCGATCAGCATGACGTTCGACAACAGCGATGGGAGGATGACGAGCGGGATTGCGACGCGGATGTCGATGAAGCTCGATATCACGGGCAGGCATAGGCTGACGAACCCGAGCCCCGTCGCGCCCTTGATGAACGCCGCAACGAAAAAGGAAGCATAGACGATGACGAGGATCTTCGTTTCCATGGCTGCCAGCGCGGTGATGAGAATATATAGCGCGAAACGGAAAATGCCAAGCGGGCGAGTCCGCAGACCGTGTCTGCTACACTATTCTTCCGTCATTCTGAACTTGATTCAGAATCTAATCTTTATCTGTCATTCCTGCGGAGGCAGGAATCCATTCATTTCCCCGCCAGCAATCCACCAGGAGTTTTTCAGTCATTGCGAGGGAGCGCCTTCCGCGACCGCGGCAATCTCGCAGGCGCCGCACATTGGACCATCTAAAATTATCTCTCCGGGAACCACTATATATGGAATATGGAAGGAACCAATTCAGCAAAAGCACCCGGCCCGGCGGACTGTGTCCGGCTCGCAGCCGCAGGCATTCGAAGTAGCGGCGTCATTGCCATTACAGCATGACGCGCTTCAGGTGGTTTCTGGCAACTACGGTGCTATGCCGAAAACGACACTACGTGTGCAGGCCACGCCTGCAGGAATTCGAAGTAGCGGCGCATCGCTTCTCCCACCTGCCGCGCTTATGGTGATTTTAGCAACTTCGGAGCTACGTCGGAAAACACACTACGTGTGCCACGCCTGCGGGAAACCGAAGTAGCAGCGTCGTTGCCATTACCGCACGACGCGCTTCAGGTGGTTTCTGGCAACTACGGTGCTATGCCGAGAACGACACTACGTGTCCTCAGAGCCAGTCGTCGGTCTTCCTCTTAACGCTCTTCTTTTTCTTCTTGCCCTTGTCCTTGTAACGCTCCTGCGCCTCGATGATGATGTCGATAGCCGCGTCCTTGTTCCTCCACCCCTCGACGACGACGTCCTTCTTCTCGAGCGTTTTGTACGACGCGAAAAAGTGCTCTATCTCCCTCAGAAGATGCGGCGGTATCTCCGTCAGCTTTTCTATGTGGTTCCAGTGCGGGTCTGCTATCGGCACGCACAGTATCTTCTCGTCCGGTCCCTTCTCGTCGCCCATGGCGAACATCCCGATGGGGCGCGATTCGATGATGCATCCCGGGAACGTCGGCTCCCACAAGAGCACCAGCGCATCCAGCGGGTCGCCGTCCCCGGCCAGCGTGTCCTCGATAAACCCGTAGTCGCTCGGATAATGAACCGAAGAATATAGCAGCCTGTCGAACTTGATCCTCCTTCTGGCCTTGTCGAACTCGTACTTGTTCCTCGACCCCTTGGTAATCTCGACCATCACACTGACGGTCATTGTTTCCTTGGCCATTTACCCTGCTCCAACTCTATAGGATTTGAAATAACGAACATTATACAACGAATTCCGCCGCCCATAAATTTCGCCCCCCGATATTTGCAACATCCGGCGGCGCATGCCGGAATCCTCACATCCGGGACAAATAATACAAGCCTCCACCCGAATATCTCCTCCCCCTTCCAGGGGAACGAATGCGAACGAGCGAGGAATCTACCTTATTCTTGTCATTCCTGCGGAGGCAGGAATCCATTCATTTCCCCGCCAGCAATCCATCAGAGTTTTCCAGTCATTGCGAGGGAGCGCCTTCCGCGACTGCGGCAATCTCATATTTCACCCTTTTCCTCCTCGGGAAATACCCGGCCACACGGGAGCCACACCCCCTTCCCGCCACCTGCTTCTCCCTGTCAAAATCACCGGGATTTACCAGCCGACTCCGTCTGCCTCTCCACCTGCCTCTCGATAGACCTTATCTACATATCCAATGATTGTGGCGAGATAGATCGCCGTCAGAGCCATATCGCACACCTGTTAACCTTTCCATCAGATTCCTCCGGAATCTCATACCCCGCTTGAGGTAATCGGCTCAACCCCTTGTCCGGCCTTATCTGGCCAATTTTTCTGTCCGGTTAGCCGACAGGTCCCGCCCGTCCCTGTCAGCATTCGGTCAGTCCACCGGGCAAAAACGACGGAGCTGCGCCGCTAAAAAAGCCAACCTGGATTTCATAAAACAGGGTACGGGTTACTTCCCGGCGTCGTCCTTCGACTCAGGGAAAAGGTCGCCCTTGATGAGATTTATGCCGTCCTGAAGGTACTTTATCTCCTTCATGGTAATGGAGGTCGGTATCTGTATGGTCGCCACCTCGCCGCTCCCGAGGGTAAGGTCGAGCCGCCTTAGGGCGGCCGAAGCGGGGGTATTGTTCTGCTCATGGATCATCACGTCTATTATCTCGGTGCCGTTTTCCTCACCGTATGTGATGTTCTCCGGTAAAATCTTGGCGAAATTGATGGTAGATTTTAGGTTCTGTATAAAGGTCCTGGCGCCGTTCTTCGTGAACTTCGTGTTCGCGAAGCTGTTCTGCCAGACGAGATCCCTCTCGAGCACATCGTTGCTCGGGAGCCCCTTCTGCTTGTAGTGCTGCCAGATTTCGTTGAATATCTTCGGCTCGAGCGCCGCCGCGCGAAGCAGCTTCCGCTTGTCGGGCGCGTTTTCGAGGATACGGTATCCCCTGTCCGAAACAGCCACGCGGCGGTTCTCGCCCTTGCCCGTAGAATCTATCAATCCATAATAAGTTAGCGCCGCAATCAGCTGGCGGACATAACTATTATATTTAGGCAGACCCCACCTGCTGACGAGTATGCTCACAGGTATTGGCGCCCGCTTGTCTATGGAGTAGATCTTCCTCGTCAGCTCAAGTGCCTTTTCGAGGTCTATACAGGGATAGTTAGGGCTCCGCTTCTTTGTCTTCCCCGCGGCCACGCCGCCCGTCGGAGACTTATACTTCGACTCACGGTCCTCTTCTGTCATACTGCACTCTCTCCCTCTTCTTTATCACCTCATAATATAAACTGCCTAATGCAGAAATCAAGCGGGGCTGACAGATAAATTAACAGGTCATACGTGTTGACAAAAATCTGTCAATTATGTATTATGCTAGTAATTTCATTAGCCAGGAGGATACAAAGATGAGAAAATAGGCCCCCGTCATCCAATCGCAATCAGGGTTGTCGTTGCATGACGGGCCATTATTGAGGCAGATGGGGTTATGGGCGGCCCGCCGTAACCTTACACTCTGCGAGACAACCATTTATTCAGTCTATTATTTCATTTTTGGGTGTGTTTGCAGTAAAAATCAACTTTATAAGGAGAACACGAATGGCTACGAAAAAAACGACGACAAAGAAAGTTGCTAAGAAACCGGCGAAGAAGACGGTAAAGAAGGCAGTAAAGAGAGACGCGATGGCGACGCAGGCTGTAAAGAAGGCTGCGGTTAAGAAGGCTGCGCCGAAGAAAGCGGCTCCTAAGAAAGCTGCGCCAAAGAAGGCGACCACGGCTAAGAAAACTACCGCCAAGGCTGCACCAAAGAAGGCTGCAACGAAGAAAGCTGCGCCTAAGAAGACCGCGGCGAAGAAAGCGGCTCCTAAGAAAGCTGCGCCGAAGAAGGCCGCGCCAAAGAAGGCGACCACGGCTAAGAAGACTACAGCCAAGGCTGCACCAAAGAAGACCGCTACCGCGAAGAAGGCTGCGCCCAAGAAGGCCGCAACGAAGAAACCCGCGATGGCAAAAAAGGCAGCTCCGAAAAGGGCGTCTACAACAAAGAAATAAGCTTTGACTCAGGGGGCGCTGCGTAAGGCGCCCCCTTTTTAACGTCCCCCCTACGGGCCGGGGTGACATTTACATCATGTGATAAAACTCGTCGACCCTCTCGATCTGCGGGAGCGTCGGGCGTATGAATTTTCTGACCTTTCTTATCTTTTCCCACGCCTCCAAAGGCTTGCATCCGCGGCTGACGAAATATGCGGCCGCCATGGTGGCGCTCCGCCCTATCCCTTCCCAGCAGTGTATGTAAACCTTCCCGCCCGATTCTATCTCGCGCCTGACGAACTCCACCCCTGTCTTCAGATCCTCTAGCCCCGGCGCGCCCTGGTCGTCCGTCGGCAGACGGAGATATTTCAGCTCGTGGAGCTTGGCCAGCTCCGCATAGTCATACTCCCTTCTCATGTTGACGACGGCCGTAATGCCGTTCTTGCGGAGCGTGCCTATGCCCGTCCCCCTCGGCTGCCCGCCTATCCACAAACTGTCCGTCACTGCCGCATACCTCGTCAGGGGCCCGCCCGTCGACAATCTTGCAAACTTGTCATAAGCCGCGAGCATGCCCTTCCTGAAACCCTGGTACTTGAAGTGCAGATACAATCGCCTGATCTCCGTCACAAAGCTCACTCCCATTCCCTCCCGTGCGCGGCGACGTTTATCGCGTTATGCAGTATGCCGATCTCGAGCGGGAACCCGCCGTTTATCTCCTCGCCGTCCCTCGCGGCCACCTGCGGAGGAAACGCCTCGACGACGACCTCCTTCGCCGGGATGCTGTACATCGTAAGGTCCTTCCGCTCCACGCGTATGCGCCCCGCCCCTTTGCGCCTCGTGACGAATCCGCTGACGGCGTTGTAAGCCAGCCCGAGCGCCGCCAAAAGCGACGCCTGCCTGAACACGACGACGTTCAGATATCCGTCCGAAGGATCTATCTCCGGGATGAGCTTCACACCCTGTAGCCCGAGATTCCCGGAGTTACAGACTACGCACGTAATCCCGCTTATTATCCGGCGCCTTCCGTCGATCGTGATCGAATAGCGCGTGTTCGGCATCGTCCTCCCGTAATGTAGCGCGGTCCAGAGATACGCGAGCACGCCGAACCTGTTTTTTAGCCCGGGCTCGGTAAGGACGGTCATCGCCGCCTCGAGCCCTATGCCCACCCTCAGCAAAAAATGCTGCTCGCCGACGACCCCGATGTCCACCTTCCTCACGACCACGTCGTCGCAGAGGAGGAAATCCAGAGCCTCGCAGGTATCCACCGGTATCTCCATCTCGGCCGCGAACACATTCGCCGTCCCGCCGGGTATGACGCCCAGCACGGTATCCGTGCCTATGAGCCCCTCCGCCGTTTCGAGTACGGTCCCGTCTCCCCCGACCGCCACGACCAGGTCGGCCCCATCCGCCGCTGCCTCCCTGGCGATCTCGCGCGGCAGCCTGTCTGGCTCGGTATAAACGATCCGGTAATCCAGCCCCTTCTCCCCGAGCCTCCCCTCTATAAGCTCGACGTCCGATTCCGACTGCCCCGACACCGGATTCACAATCACGTAAATCTTTTTGAAATGCACTGATGACCCCTCGTGAAAAAAAGATGCTTATATTCTAGCACACACGCCGGACACGCCTCCCCACAATTTCCTCTACACTTTTCAGAGCGAATGCGAGCTCGACCTCCAGCACATGTGAGCAAAAAAAACTCCCCGTCCCGCCACACAGGCGAAACGGGGAGCATCTTGTTTCCATTATTTTTAGACGCGCTCCGGCTCAGCCGGACGTCGCGCCGGTTATTCGCGCTTATTGTCCCTCAACGCAAAGCGCCCTGACCTCGACGTCGAGGCAGTTGTCCACCGCCCCCGCGCCTGCTTTTCTCATTACCGTCACCTTCCACCCGTTCCATCCGCTCGGGTCCATGTTGTCGGCCAGGTTCGACGTCACCCAGAGCTCGTCCAGGTTTATCGTCGTCCCCTCGGCGACAAAACTGTATCCGCCGCCCAACGCGAACGTCCCCGGCGGGCACGTCGCCTTAAAATCTATCGGCAGTCCTGCCACCATGCTCGTCTGCTTGCTCTCGACCATCTCGTATACCTTCACCTTGCTGGCAGATACAGTCGTCACGCCCGCCTCGTAAGGCGCGCACACCTCGGAGCACGAAACGCCCTCCTGCGACGTGCAAACCGGCCCGGCCGGTGGCGCAGGCGCCGCGGCGGGCTGGCCCGGATCGTGGGCCGATGCCGCCCCCGCCCACGCTAGAACCGCACATAGAACAGCGCCGCCCAAAGCGGCCCTAAGTCTTCTGAACGTCTCCATACCTTGCCTCCTTTATTGAATTTATTTCTCCCTTCCTGCTCGCATTGTACTATATTCCACACTTCTGTTCAACCGTTTCCGCTATCTCCACCGTCTCGGCCCGTGCCTGCGATAAACTATAAATGCCCCGACGAGTCCGAGCAGTATGCCTATAGCTATCGCCCCGAACTCACCGAAGGCCGGCACATCCTGCTCCTCGGCCCGGACACTCGTAAACGAGCACGTCGTCACCCTCTCCGCCGATCCGTCCCTGCACTCAACCCTTACGCCATGCTCCGTCTCCGTTACGGCGGCCCCCTCCGCAGCCTCGCACGACACGCCCGTAAGATGCCACCCCGGCGGCGCGTCTCCCCTGAGCGTCATGACGTTCCCCTCCGCGAGCGTTTTCCCGAACCCCTCCCCCGCCGTAACCTCCATAACGGCCGGATCGAACCCATCTGTTTCGGTAACGATTCTAAAGACGGTTCCGTCGTGCAGCTCCGCCGCGTTTGTCACGGATACGTAACACTCGTCCGCCGATGCATCCTTCGCCGAAAGTATGGACAGAAAAACTATGAGAACAAACCCCGCCCCCCGAAGTGAAATGAACTTCTCCAAAACCATCTCCTCCGTTGGCTAAATTGTTGGGAACCATTATACAACCCACATCCCGAAAAATGAAGGCGGACTGTGTCCGCTGACAACCGAAGTAGCAATGTATTGCTACTATCGCCCGCCGCGCTTCCGGTGCTTCGAATCCAGTAACGTGCTACGATCGAATAACACACTACGTGTGCAGGAATATGACATAGCAGGGTTTGAGATTCATAGCGCCGTACGTGCGGCAGCCAAAACTGCACATCCCCAAATCTGTCATTCCCGAATGCTTGTATCGGGAATCCACTTCCGCCAGTAATCCATCAAGCGTTTTTGTCATCTCGAACGTATGTGAGAGATCCAGTCTTTTGTTATTTCTATGCCCCCTTAGGAAAAGGGGACGGTTCTGAGCGAGCGCAAGAACCGGACGCCTTTGCTTATAAATCCTCAGCGCTCATCCGGTACAGCGCATTACTTTCAGCAAAGTGAACAGGGGGGATTTAGTCTTTTCAGATTGTCATTCCCGCAATAATTCCGAGCGAGCGAGGAATCACCACCTTTATGTCATTCCCGAATGCTTGTATCGGGAATCCAGCACGCCACGCGTGCATGAACCCGACGTCGCGGCTATGAGCCGCGACTCCACCTTCCGTCATCCTGCCTGTCCGGCGAAGCTTTCAGCGAAGACGGAAACTACGATTTCGACCGAGCGCCGAGCCACAGCGCGCACCGCACAAAAAAAAACAGCGGGAGCGAAGTAACCTCCGCGCCCGCTGCGATTATATCTGTAATCTTAACCCTCGGATCCTTACCTCAATCCCCCATTCCCCCGGCCTCATTGCCGCTGCCGCCCGTGCCCTTCGCGCCGTCGTCCGCGGAATCATTCTTCTCGGTGCCGCCGGAATATCCGCCGTCCTTCACGCTGCACGTCTCGACGCATCCCTTCTTCTCTCCGCCGCTCATCGGGAACGGCCCGAAATCGTTCGGCTCCGTCTCTGGGATCTGGGCGCTTTCGATCACAGCCGCCTTTCCCCTGAATCCGTCATACGCCGCGCCGTCCGGCACAGCCCCCGCCGCCAGCGGAAACACCGCCGCCGGCGCGATCCCCATCAACAACATGAACATCGCAATTCTCATGCAAATCTCCCTTTTGATATTTGTCGGTCACTCGCCCGGCGGCCTATTCAGGCGCATACGGGTCAAATGTATCCCCCGGCTGAACAAGGGATCTCGGGTCCTTATCGTAATAATTATCGTCTTGCGTGGCGTCGTATTCTTCTTCCTCATACCCCTGGTCGTCCGTATACTCGTCCTCGTACCCCTGGTCATCGGCGTATTCATCGTCAGCATATTCGTCGTCGGCGTACCCATCTTCGGCCGCCTGATCCTCGTGCAGCGCGTCGCCATACTCATCCGTATATTCGTCCTGGTACTCCTGGTCGCCGTAATAGTTGTCGTCGCCGTACGTTTCCTCGTGCTGGCAAAGCCCGACGGCCCCGCCGGCGTCCGCCCCCGAAACCTCGTGCGCAGTCCGCGCGAATCCGTCCGTCCGTATAGACGCTTCGGCTCCCGCCGCCAGCCCCAGCATAAGCAGCGGCAATGCAGCAAGAATAAACCTGTTCATCTCATATCCCTCCCGGTTTCGTAACCACTATTGAAACTATAACCTACAATGCGTGCATAAACATATAGCATGTTTTTCAAACCGCACGGCGGCTCGCAGCCGCTGGCAATCGAGCAGGCTACGCCCCGCAGGAAATCGAAGTAGCGGCGCATTGCCATTACCACCCGCCGCGCCTCTGGTGCATATGGCGCCACATGGTGCTACGTCGAAAAGAGACACTAAGTGTCCGGGCCACGCCCCGCGGCTCGCAGCCACTCGTAATCGAATTAGCAACGCATAGCTCTGCAACCACCCGCCACTTGCTTTTCCATCTTTCATCCCCCTTAGGAAAAGGGGACGGTTCTGAGCGAGCGCAAGAACCGGACGCCTTTGCTTATAAATCCTCAGCGCTCATCCGGTACAGCGCATTACTTTCACCAAAGTGAACAGGGGGGATTTAGTCTTTTCAGATTGTCATTCCCAACGATTCCGAACGAGCGAGGAATCGGACGCCGCAACTTTGATGCGCAAACGTTTATCCAGTACAGCTCGCAACTTATTTCCTTTAACAATAAGCTTGTATCGGGAATCCATTACCGCCAGCAATCGATCAAGCGTTTTTGTCATTGCGAACGAGCGAGGAACCGGCGTCCTCCTCGAAGAAATCGCCTATAGCGCTCCCCGAACTATAAGCTACACTTTTACCAGGCTTATGCTCTTCTTGCGGATATACCTATCATTGATCCTCACGGCGGCCGCCCTGCTTGCGGCGGGCTTGACGCCCCCTTCCCGCGCCGCCGACATACGCGACCGGGTTGTAAAGGAAACGATCCTCGACGAGCAGATCGCACTCTTCTGCAAGATGAGGTGCGTCGGCAACCAGAGCGAGGGCACGCTCAAAACCCTGACGCTCGATCCCATAGATAAAAACAACTACGCCGTATTCGGCATCGCCGCCCTCCGCAACCGCCACGTCCTAAGCGAATACACCGTCTACGACCACACCGTCTACGTAAGCTCGCACGGCACGCTCGACTCGCGCACCTGCAAGCTAAAGGTCGACGACGCCAAGGTCGATAACGATTATAACGGCATCTTCACGAGCCTCCTCCGCTCCGAAAGCGACGTCATAGGCAAAACCTTCACAGTCCCCGACTGCCGCAAATTCATAGAATAGGCGGACCTTGCCCGCCGGCAATCGAACGAGCTTCGCCAGCAAGCGAAGCCCCGCCCCCACCCATTGCAATAGCGGCACTGGAACAACGCCACTCCTTAAATATGTGATCGGCGTCTAAAACCAGCATTTCGCCGCGACGATGTCCATTGCGAAATATTAGAGATTTAATTAGCGAATTATAGTACAATAAGGGCATAGGAGGGCAGCTTATGACCAAAAGCGACCTGATTGCTCACATCGCGAAAAGCACGGGCGTAAGCCGGGCCAAGGCGGCTCAGACGCTGGACGCGCTCGTGCAGGGTCTTATCGAAGGGCTGAGGAAAGACGGCAGCGCAACATTGTCGGGGCTTGGGATCTTCAAGCTCATACAGCGTGACGCTCGCCGGGGGCGCAACCCTGCGACAGGGGCGTCGATAGACATACCCGCCAAGAAGGTGCTGAAGTTCAAGCCTTCTAAAGGCGTCGAGAAGGTTATAGGCGGATACTGGTAACCGCGCGGCACTGACGCGCTTTACACATCCATTTTCCCAGGGAATCGAGTTCCTTCCAATATCTTCGTGCCCGGCGCGCTTTCCGGCAAGGTCCCCGCGTCAGGAATCGGCGTTCAGGTTCGTGATCTCGGCGGCAGAGCACGCACTACTGTTCACGAAAACCCCTACCTCCTTCGTCAGCGACGAGAAATTGAAGTTGACGCCTATGGCAAGGCTGTCGTTCACCTTGACCCCCGATATCCCGCCCTCGACCGACGTCACGGTGCAGCCGATGTTGGTTATCGGCGCGGTGTCTACGCTGTCGCCCGAACCGCTCGTATCGCATTCGATCTTTCCGCCGGAGCCGCCGTTCACAGTAACGCTCGCGTTCCCGCTCGTCTCGCCCGTAGACGTGATAACGATGTCGAGCGTGTCGCCGGTGTTTATCCCGTCGACCCCGTTACAGCCCTGCTGCGACGGCGCGATCACTGTTCCTGAGACTACGGTTGAAGCCCCTTCGGGCCCGCCCGGCCCCGGCACGTTCGTCGGCTCGGGCTCCGGCGTCTCCTGTGCGAGTATGTTGTCGCCGTCGCACCCTGCGCTCAGAATCAAAACGCCGGCCAGCAAAGTCGTTGCAAATGCAAACATCAGATTTTTCATAACATTCCTCCCATGGTCCCGGATTCACCCCCGCCGCCACGCGAAACCGGGAATCCGTCATTCGCCTTTATCAACGCTAATTAAAATTATACCCCCGGTTCAGGACTTCCTGCCGGCCATATACAAAAATCTGGCTATATAATTAATTACAATCTCGATCAGCGCACTCGCCATGCAACAGTCGAAATCCGGAACAGCACGCCGCTCGCCGCTCAAAGCCAGCCCCCTCCGCAACCCCGGGGAATCCGTCGGGCACTACATGAAAGAGCTTTCCGACCTCGACATGAATTTTTATCTGGTCGTCAGCGGTTGCGTACTCCTCTTTATATTTATCGAATGGGTCCAATATTTCACCAAGCAGCGCATACATCCGGTGACGTTTACGGTTCTCGGCCTTGCCGCCATAGGTTACTGCACGTACAAAGTGCTCAACGCGCGAAAAAAACTAAAGCTACTGAAGCAAGGGATGGACGGGGAAAAGGCTGTTGGTCAATACCTCGAATTGCTCAGAGAAAAAGGATGCGCAGTATTTCACGACATAGACTGTGGCGGGTTCAACCTCGACCACGTCATCATATCCGAAAGGGGCATCTTCGTCGTCGAAACGAAAACGCTGAGCAAACCCGTGCGCGGCAACCCTACTATAAAATACGACGGCTCGGGAATCACAGCCGGAAATGTCAGACTAAATCCCAATCCGGTCGAGCAGGTGCGCGCCGGTGCCGACTGGCTGAGACAACTCCTCTCGGAATCTACCGGAAGGAAGTTTAAAGTAAGATCTGCTATCGTCTTCCCCGGCTGGTACGTCGAATCCACTGCGCCGCATGGGGCAGACGGCACTTGGGTCATGAACCCAAAGGGTCTTCCGCCATTCATAAAGAACGAACGTTGCTCGATCAGCCGCGAGGACAAAAAGCTCGCCGCTTATCACCTCTCCCGATATATACGCACTACATAACCGCCTGCCGCGCTTCCGATACTAAGAACACCAGAATCCGCTACGCCGGAAAATCAGTATGCGCACGTGCGGATCACCAGCCTTACTATATTAGTAACCTTTCGCACAAAGCCCGCCACAAAACCCAAAACCTGCTACGCCGATTTCCTGCGGGCGTGGCTCCGAACGACATCATCGTCATATAAACCTCCCTTCGCACAAAGCCCGCCTTGAAATGCCAAACCTGCTACGTCGATTTCCTGCGGGCGTGGCCCGCAGTTGCCCCGGCACGGTTCGCCGGTATCCTATATCCCGTGCCGGAAAGAATGCAGACATTTCTCATAGTCGCAGTGCTCGCATTTCTGTCAGCGATGTCCTCCGTCTCATCCGCGAACGAGCCGGAACCGCCCCCCATGCTGAAAGGCGCGGACACGCCGTCCGTCAGAGAGTGCGGCGAATGGAAGTCCTACGAGTACAAAAATTACGTCGTGAACACCCGCCACTCGCCCGACTTCGCCGGGCAGGATATCTACATCTTCAAACACCCGGCGAACCTCGACGACCCGTGCAGCCTTAGGCCCCACAACACCTGGTACAAGATCAACGCCGGAGAATTCGGCGGCGCGAACACATTCCTCGGCATGCGCGGCGGCCTCGTCTTCATCGACGAATGGCCCGGCCGCGACCATAAACGGCTCCTTATTATAGACGCCGCGGCGAAGAGCCTGGTCTACTTCGACTGGTACGCCGACCCCGTCCTCGAAGGCGGCACGCTCCTCTACAAGCGCGTCCTCAAAACGAGCCGGAAAACGAAATCTTCCATCCCCTGCCCCGATGCCGCCAAGTGGGAAGAGGAAGGCAAGCAAGCCCTATACACCGAAAAAATGTCGCTCGACCTTTCAACTATTAAGGCCACCAACTCGGGCGAATTCTCCTGCGAGCCGGCCGCCGCGATCCAGCGCGCCACACGTTATACACACTGATACACAAGTAGTGTGGCGCACTATGCCCGCCGACCATCGACGCGGCAATAGCAACGAACCAGCCGCTCCCCACGACGTCCCGCCTGTCATTCCCGCAACGATTCCAAGCTAACGATCAATCTACCTTATTCTTGTCATTCCTGCGCAGGCAGGAATCCATTCAGTTAATTCGTTTATTTTCCATGCCTTATGGAACCATACCAGCAGACAGGGAATCAAACACCAGCTTGAAAGTAACTCAGATCAAAATAGCCGGAATACCCTTCCGTACGCGATCCATAACTACTTTCCCCTCCCCCCAAGAGGGAGGTAATCAAAAAACCCGAGCTCGCCGTCAACGTAGACTATCCATCGCCCCTCAATCCTCCAGCTTCGCGCGCTTGATATCCCTGATCTGCCCCTCGGTAAGATTGTAGAAATGCGCAAGCCGGTCTACTGACTCCGTGCTGTGCCGTATCGAGTAAAGGTCCTCCTCTTCGAGCCCGTACTTGAACGCGAGCACCAGCACCGGGCTACGCTCGACCTTCCGGGCCGTGTTCGGGATGTTCGGCGCGAGCTGCTCGCCGTTCTCGACCCTTTTCTCTATCCTCTGGAAGAGGCGCATGAGCGCGAAATAATTCGTGCTCCGGTGGTCGGTGCGCACGCTCCACAGCGTCCCATGGTCGCCGCTCCCCGTAAACGACAGCGCGAAGAGGCATCCGTCGTCCTCCGGGGCTCCCCTTTCACGCGCCACGAGCCCGGCGCTCCGCCTGAACCCCTTTCGGCTCACGTGCGGCCTGTCCGCCGGGGCGTGCTGCCGCGCCTTCCGGAGCCTCGCGCCGCCGAGGCCCGTGCGACCTCCCTGGGCGGCCGCGCCCGCGTGAAACCCCGGGTGCATCGCTCCGGCGGAGCCGCCGACATCCGAGTACGCCCCGTACGCTTCTCTTTCTTCGCAGAGTGTCGGCGCCTCGTAACTGACCGGTGCCGGGTAAGTCTGTTCCTTCTCTTGCTCCTCGACCTCGGCCGCAGCTGCAACCTCGCCTGCTTCCGGCCTGTTCCGTCTGCAGCAAAGGTCGTGGGTCCCCTCCGAATAAATCAGCTCGCCGCCGCACATCGGGCAGCGTAAATAATCGAAATCCGTTTCCATCAAAGCCTCCAAAGAAATTTTTGCGGGCCACGCCCGCTGGAATACGACATAGCGGCAGCCATGCAATTACCATTGGCTGCGCGAACGGTGCAACATATCGCCGAATGAGCTACATCTAAAAACACACTATGTGTGTGTCCGCCAACAATCGATGTATCAGCTATAGGCGCTATTCCCATTGCCCGCGCATACGCTGCTATAACCTCTTAATCAGCTACGTATAAAACCACACTACGTGTGCGGGCCACGCCCGCTTGAAATCGAAGTAGCCAAGTCCCAACACGTATCGCCCGCCGCGCTTCAGCCGGCTTCGGCAACTCCCCCGCTACGTCGAAAATCACACATACGTGTGTGTGCGAATGCAGCTCTCCCATCCGGATACGTACACGCATCCCGCGGCTTCACTCCTTTGGAAACTTTAATTGGTTGTCGTTACGGACTGGTCGGGGTCGCCGGGCGCTCGGCCCGGTGCCGGTCTCCCCCGGGTCCGTCAGTGGCCCTTCAGCCTGTCGGATTTGTTATCCCAGGGCAGGTTAACCTCGCGCGGCGGCTTGGGCTGCGCCCCCGCCGTCACTCGCTCGAAGTCCACCTTCCTGACGTTAAACTTCCGCTCGCCGTCCGTCCTGCGGAAGTGAAGGATAATATTCCGGTCATACTTCTTGTTCGAGGCGTGGTAGATCTCGTACTGATCGTCCTCGAAGAGAAGCCCGATTATTCTGAACGTGATGCCCAGCCGCTCGTGATAGTAAAGAGGCTTTCCGCCCTTCCCCGACGGCTGCTCCGCACGGCCGTCCGGCGGCGCAGTCTTCTTCGGAGCGCTGTCTCTCGCGTCCACTACTTGTCTTATTTTTTTAGCCTTAGCTGCCATGATGTCCCGACCTTTTCGCTTCTGAGCAGTGAAAAGGTCTTCTACCCCCGTTTAATATTATACCTGAAAGATGCACAATTATCCCCTAATTTTCTTATAAATTATTAATTCCGCACCCATACTAACTTTCCCAAGACTCTACTATCACCATCTTTTCAGCAGCCTTCATTCGTGCTATCACTAAAATGCGCCTCACACTGCACATGAACTATCCATCATAGTCACCATTCATTATTATATTTATTATCTGTTTTTCTCTCCCGAATCCGCAAAAAATACCGCCCTGCTGTCCCCGTGCCCTACATCCCCTCCTGGAAGAGCCCCCGCTCGCGGTTCCGGGCCCGAATCTCCTGGAGAAACGCGTCTGCGGCAGCCTTGGAGTTGTCCCCGGGCTTCTCCTCGGCGCTGTGCCTTTCCTTAAAGGCCCGGAGCCTGGCCCGCGTATCCTCGGACCACTCCTCCCACTTGGGCGGGTCGTACGGAGCCTCGACCGAGGCCGCGTTCTCCTCGTCGAGCCTCTCCCTGCAGAGCTTCATCCGCCGCCAGTCGTACGATACCTCGCGCCCGCCGAGCTCGACCCGGCAATAGTCGTCGTTGCCGATGATGCCGAAGCACGCGCGGAAGTAGCCGTACATGACGCCGAGCCCCTCTTCGTCGTCCCCGAATGCCGTCCGCCAGTAGTTAAAGCTCTGCCTGTAGAAGACCCCGCCCTCGGCGAGGAGCGATTCGGCGAACTTCTCCGAGTATCCGCACTTCCCGAGATACGCACGGCACCTCTCCACGAACGCGGCGAACGTGTTCGCGAGCCTTATCCTCTCCTCGGCGCGCTTCAGGATGAGGTAGACGTACTTGAAGCCTTCGAGGAACCGCTCTATCGTCCGCTGCGATGCCTCCCCCGGGAAGAATTCCCTCTCGCCAGGGCGTATGTACTCGGCGTTCCTGTCGATCTCGCCGTATAGCGCGAAGAGAGCCTTCAATACGGCCTCGGGCTCCTTACCCGGCTCGGCGCTTTTCAGGAACGCCAGCGCCTCCCGCATCATCTTCCTTTCCCTCTCGCCCGGCGGGTGCGGCGCGCCCGCGTTCTTCGCCGTGCGACGCCGCGCGGCGTCGGGACGCGTCTTCGATACCCCGGAGCTCGCCGAAAACCCTTGCGTACTGTTCTCTTTCATTGCTGGCCTCCTCGATTCTTTCTATGTGCCTCAATGCGCTTTCCCCCACATCTCCCGTTCCGGCGGAGTTGCCGGCGCCGCTGTTCCCGCGCCCCCCGCCGCCTTCCGACTCCCTCAGCCTCAGGTGATAATCCACCGACTGCGCCTGGCCCGAAAGCACGCATATGTCGGGCGGCTTGTGCATCCACCCGAACACGCCGCCCTCCATCTGCGAGCGGATCATCAGCTCGGCCCCGGCCGTCGCCCTCTCGAAAAGCTCCTCCGATCCCAGGCCCGGGTTAAGCGCCGCGAGCCTCACGAAATATGCGATTGCCGCCCTGTACTCACGCGCGCCTCTAAGGACGGGCTGGCCTGCGGCCGTCTCGTACATGCGAGAGAAGACGGTGTCGTACCACCTGGCCGGCGTATACGCCCCGCCGCCCGCCGCCGTTTTCCTGCGGATGACCGGGCCGCGCCCGGGCCGCGACAATCTCAAAGCTCCGGGACGAGCTTCCGGCGGCGAAGGACGGCGGCCCGGCTTACCTCCCGGGCGGGCCGCTCCGTCCGCGCCTTTGCATGCCTCCTGTACGGCATCGTCCGAACCCTCTCCCCACCGGGCGTTCTCTTCTCTTAACGACCTGTGGTTATCTGGATCCGGACACGCTTTTCCCGGATAACACTCACGCCCGGGGCGTGTATTCTTATACTCTTGTGATGATTTAAACTCTTCTGATGTATTTGGGCTGAAGCTTTCTTCACCCACGTCCCTGACGCTTTCATCACCCTGCGTGGGTGAAGGTTTCGTCATGAGGTCGGTAAGCTTCCGGACGAGCGCGTCGAGGCTGAAAACGACGCCGTTTATGCGCCCATTCTCGCGGCGGAGGACCCTTCTGGTAAGGAGCCCCTTACGCTCGAGCGCGGCCAGCGCCCGTCGTATCGACCGCTCGCTCATGCCGTTCACTTCAGAGAGGTGACGATACGGATTCTCCGTCCCGCAATAGGTGTAATAGTCTACATAGTCTAGTAATATGGTATATTCGTTATTGGTTAGCCCGAGCTCCGCGCGCCTCAAACGAAGCGCCCTCGGCACGCGCAAGTAACCCTTCTTAGTCAGCAAACTTTCCCAAGTATCCCTTCTCATTTCAGACCGCCCTTCTCCTTCTCGCATGATATTCAGGCAACCTCTCCTGTCTTTACCCCTTCAGTTGTCATCTCGAACGAATGTGAGAGATCTATCTTTGTAAAACGAGATTTCTCGCGTGCGCTCGAAATGACATATATCCTGGTTCAATATCGCATCGACGACTCCCTTGCTACGTCGGATTCCTGCAGGCGTGGCCTGCCTCTCGACCTCCCACTCGAGGAGCATCGACTCGACCACCGGATCGTATGCGTCGAAAATTCCCAACCCGCTCCACTCTGTTTCCGACCGATTCCTTTTCATCCCGCCCTTCCTTTCCCTTTCCGCCGCTCTAACCTGCTTCCACCCACCGGCTCTTTCCCCTATATCCTCCTCCCCCTTGGCGAAGGGGGAGGATTAAGGTGGGGGTCACCTTAATTCCAACTCTGCGTCAGCGCTGCGGTTTCCCCGATCTCCCGCGCACGTGGTGCGCTTTTCAACCTGGCAGCCGACCCGCTACATCCACCAGCCGCGCAGCGACCAAAAACATCTCAGCCCCTTCCTACATCGATCTCCCGCGCACGTGGTGCGCTTTTCAACCTGGCAGCCGCCCCGCTATATCCACCAGTCGCGCAGCGACCCAGAATATCTCAACCCCTTCCTACGCCGGTTTCAAGCAGGCGTGACCTGCCCCGCTTTTAAGCATGGCAACTCCCCCGCTACACGCACCGTCCGCGCGACAGCCCCGCCATCTCTCCGCATTCACTATGTCGATTTCCTGCGCACGTGGTGCGCCCCATACCCGCCCCTACCTCGCCCGGAGACCACGCGCGGGCCCGGCAGCCCGCGACGACAATCCACCGGAACAGTTTCAAAGGAGTGCGCCCCGGCCCTCCGCTTTTCTCTACGGAGTCTCCCCCGCGGCTGTCGCGCAATCGGACCGCGGGCCGGCCGGAGAAATTTATTACTGCCCTTACCTCTTGGTAAGCTCGAGCCTCGGCTGCGTGTCCGCCGCGACCGGCACGACCCCGTCGGGCTCGTCCGTCATCCTGTCGTAAACGTGTATGAAATCCCCGAGTCCGACCTCTACCGAGCTGCAGTCGATGGAATCCCCCCTGTCCCTGCAAGTCGTTATAGTCACGCTCTCGTCCGTCCCGCCGTCGTTTTCGAACGACCGCCCCAGGTGCCAGCTCATGTATAGAAAGCCGAAGACCAGAACCAAATAGCTCGTGTACCTTAAAAATCCGTATTGCATGACTGCCTCCTCGTCTGCGCGCCTTCCGCGCGCCGTGAATTTTTACCGACCCTGCCCCGGCCCCCGTTACGTCCGCCCATCACCCTCTACGCCGCCTTGCCGCGCGCGCTTTCGAGGCCTTCCTTGTCGAGCACCGACCAGTACCCGTCTTCCTTGAGCCCCGTTACAACATTCGGATGAGCCTCTTTCATTCTTAGAGTCTCGATGAGCTCGACCGGGTTCAGGCCGCCCCCCGAGACGTAGTCCGAAAAAGTCTCCCCTCTCTTTCTTAGTTCCTTCTCGAACCTGAGAAGGTTCAAATATCCGTACTTCCTGAGCGCGTCCTCGACGGGCCTGCTCCGCGCGCCCTCGACGTAGATCACCATCTTCGTCGAAGCCGGGCTCACCCCGTGCGACGCCGCGAACTTCTCGATGCTGCCCCACTCGCCTATTATCTGCTGCGTCGTTATGTGCTCTATGCGTCCCATCTGTTCCATCCCCTCCTTAATTATTTGAATTCCGTTTTATCACTTCCCGCTTCATGCTTGCTCCGGCCTCCTTGCTTACTCTCTCCTCCCCCTTCCAGGCTCTTTCACCCTCTCCCACTCCGCGGAAAAGGAACTCTTTGGGCAACCTCTCCGACTCTCTCATTTCTTCACTTCCACCCTTCGCGCGGCGGTGAGTCTCACCTCCACTCACCCTACGCCGGTATCTTCCACACGTAGTGTGGTTCCCAATCCCGTGAATAACCGCTCCCCGATAATTCCCAGATTCATACTTGCAATTCACAATTTTGTGTATTAATATAGACATTGTGATATTCACTACGTATTATAATTTCACAGTTCTGGGAATTTGTCAAGGCCAATTTCACAGTTTTGCGAATAGGGGGAGTAAAATTGAATCAGAATAATGAAATCGGTAAGCGGCTGAAGCTTCTGAGGGAAGCGCTGGACCTCAACCAGGAAGACTTCGGCAAGGGGATAGGAAAATCGCTCAACACGGTCCTGAGCTGGGAATCCGGGCGCACCCGCCCGCCGGACCCGTTCCTTAAAGTAATAGAGAAGATCTATAACGTAAGCCCGAGATGGCTAAGGCGCGGCCTCGGGGATATGTTCATGCCCGACCTCGGCTCCGTCTTCGGCGCCGACCAGCTTGTGGAGGTGAAGATATGGGAGCTCGCCGGCGCGGGCAACCCGCTTGCCTCGCCCGACGCCGACCCTATTGAAAAGCTGACGCTGCCGACGCGCATAGTCCGTAAGTTCACGAACGGCTTCCGGGTAGAGGGCGACAGCATGTACCCGACGATAGTCAACGGGGCGTATGTCGGCTTCGACCCCGACGACAAAAAGGTCGTCAGCAACGGCATCTACTGCCTCCACCTCCCCTACGAGGGCTACGTCGTCAAGCGCCTCGAGATCAAGCCCAACGAGGTGATCGTCAAGAGCGACAATAAAATGGTGGGCGACTATTCCGTCTCGGTGGGAGACATGGACCCGAACCTCATCGTCGGCCGCGTGAGGTGGGTTTTCCAGAATGTGTGACGCGGAAAGCGAACGCTTTCGACGTAGCGAATCCCCATAGGCAAAGAATATCTCCCGCATTCCCGAGCCGGACACATATACGAATGGAGACGCGTGAATGACAGACAAGAAACCGCAGCCAAAAACCCTCGACGACGTTCGCACCCTCATCCACACGATCCGCGGGCTGCGCGTCATGCTCGACGCAGACCTCGCCGCGCTTTACGGCGTCGAGACGAAAGCGCTCAATCAGGCCGTCAGGAGAAACATCGAGCGATTCCCGGACGATTTTATGTTCGAGCTCACTCGCGGCGAGTACCAATCTTTAAGGTCACAAATTGTGACCTTAGACACCGGCAGGGGTAAACATTCGAAATATCTCCCGCTCGCCTTCACTGAGCAGGGCGTCGCCATGCTGTCAAGCGTTCTCCGAAGCAAACGTGCTATAGAGGTCAACATTGCGATAATGCGTGCGTTCGTCCAGATGCGGCATCTCGGCGCGCAGTATAAAGAGCTCGCCGCCCTCGTCGAGAAGATAGACAAGCGCAGCATCAAGAACTCCGGGGACATCGAGCTGATAATAAAGGCGCTCAGGGAGATAATGTCGCCCGAGGCCTCGTCCGGCAAACGGAGGATAGGGTTCTGAACCATAGGAGAAAAGGGGAATATCCGATGAAGGGAATACTGACATTCATAGCGATGGCCTTTCTCCGCCTTTCTGCATCGCCAACTTGTCTGTAATACTATTCACTCTCACATTCCCCGGCAGGGCATAAGGAGCGGACGAACATGGACACGAACACAGAGCGGAGGATCTGGCACTACGACAGCGGCAACAGGCCGCGCGGCCCGTACACCGAATCCGAGATCGAAGGGCGGATAGCCGAGGGCGAGGTCACCGGGCAGACGCTCGTCTGGGCGCATCCGATGGACGAATGGCTCCCCGCCGCGACGGTGGGGCCGTTCAAGGCGCGCTTCGCCAGGGGCGAGCCGGTGCTCGACGACCCCACCGTCCCCGCCGGCCCGGGCTTCGTCTACGTGAGCCAGATGCAGCCGTGGGCGCGTTTCTTCGCGCGGCACCTCGACTACATGACGTTCATCTTCGTGGCCGTCGTCGTCTCGATGCTCACATTCTCCAGCGCCTACGAGATAGCAACTATGACGGGCGGCCAAACGATCATCGTGTTCATTGTTCTGACGTTCGTATGGGCCTTCGTCGAGGCCGCGCTCATAAGCGTGTACGGCACGACGCCGGGCAAGTACCTCCTCGGCATACACGTCGCGGATTCGGAAGGACAAAAGCCCGGCCTCGCGCAGTCCCTCCGCCGGAGCCTCCGCGTCTGGGCTATGGGCATGGGCATGGCGCTGCCGATCATTGGGCTCGTAATGCAGGCGCTCGGCTACAGGGCCCTCAAGCGCCACGGCATCTCCCCGTGGGACAGGCTCTCCCGCACCGAAGTCGAGCACTTCGACTACCACATCCTCTCGCCGATCTTCTACTTCTTCACGGCCGCGGCGCTGATTTTCCTTGCAGGCGTCCTAGGCGCGGCGATGGGGAGATGAGGAGGGATAAATATGAGTGCAACTTGGTATACATCGGAGACATCAAATGACCTATCTTGAATCTTATATTGAATTGAGAACAAAAATAGTTCGCATTCAGGAAGATATTACTTCAGATTTAGGTATCGAATCTCATGAAAATCCCTCCGATGTCTTCAGCATGATCTACAACCAAATTGTAATCGGAGAAGAGATTTTTAGTTTATATCATAGGCTTTGGAAATCTTGGAGAAATCCCGACAAAGTATCTAGTGAAAAGGTTGAACAAATAAGAGATGAAAATGAACAACGAATAGTGGAAATCCACAAAATGATATTTATCTCAACAATGTCTAGTTTTGAATACTGTGCCAAAGAGTTCCATAAGCAAAACTCTACTAAACTTGGGGGAATAAACAAACGAAAGGGCCGTATCTATTTAAGAGATATTCTTAAAAAATCATACGAAGTTGGCTTAATTTCTGAGAATAATCATACTCTCTGGACCGGTCTACTTAACTTTAGAAATATGCTTGTCCACAATAACGCGATTTCAGATACAGACGAGACCTATTCCTATCCTAAAATTGATCTCATATTTAAAGAAACCCAAATGACTCAGGGCAATTTATTACTCTTTCCGAATTTATTAGATTGGGAAACGGATGCTATTAGAGAATGGATTTACAAAATAGTGAAATTCCAGAATGCTACTTAAGAGTTGTCCACAACCTTATGTGATATAAAATTTCTGGCTCCTCCCCCTAACCTACGCTGACAGATACTGAATCAGCAATATCCAACACACCCCTCCCCTCACGCCCCCAAACTCAAGAATTATTCAACCACAACTCTTTTTAAACTCTCCCCCTACCCCTCCCTATTCGGCGTGCCCAGCACATGCGTCTTCGGTGGCATCATAACAGCGTCGAAGTTCTGCGTGAACATCGCCGCCGCGAAGAACGCCACCGCCCGAAGGGTCTCCGTGCCCACGTTCGCAAGGTCGTGCTTGAACCCCGTCGGCAAGACGAACACGCTCCCCGGGCCGACGTCGTGCTCCGCCCCGTCTTCGAGGAACAGCCTCCCCTTCCCCGCGATGATGTACTGCGTCTCCTCGGTCGCATCCGTGTGCCATCCGAGCCTGTGCCCCGGCTCTATCTCGTAAACGATCGTAGACGACTGCACCGTGCCGTGCCCGCCGTAAACGGCGAACGCCCCCGCCCAGTGGACGGCTGAATCGTCCTCTCCCCAAACCTCCGCTCTCTTTAGCTTCGTGGAATCTACAACCGGAACCATGGCCTGCTCCTCTTAAGATGTGATAGTTCACTGCGTGGAAACTGCTCTTGCCCGTGTTCGGGAACCGCGTTATCGATTAACGCAGCGCTCTCTCCCCGCCGCGTTCGGCAGAGGAGAATTCGCGCGGCGTTTCGGGGCCCCATACTCCCCTGAACCCAAGTATAGGTTTCCTTCTTCCGCCGGTCAACGAGGCCGGGTTAGATTGTTTCCCGTACCATCTCCTTTCTGTTTTTAATCAATATCATTTATCATTTATCGCGTAATTCCATAAGGAACGACAGGGGTGGCAGCATGAAAAAATTCCTGGTTTACGGCTCATTCGTTATAATCGCGGCGGCGTGGATGGCGGCATCTTCGGCCCTTGCGGCTGGGCCGTCGTTCGACTGCGCGAAGGCCGAGGCGGGCAGCATCGAAGAGATGATCTGTAACGACCCGGGGCTCACGGCCCTCGACGTAAAACTCGCGGCGGTTTACAAGGAAGCCCTCGCGAAGGCCACGAACGAGCACCCGCCCGTCCTCAAGGCCGAGCAGCGCGGGTGGATAAAGGGCCGCGACGATTGCTGGAAGAGCGGCGACAAAAAGAAATGCGTCGAGGACGAGTACACTCGCCGCATCGCGGAGCTTCAGGCCAGGTACAGGCTGGTCAAGAGCACCGGCCCGGTCTTTTATTTCTGCGACGGCAACCAGGCGAAGGAAGTCGTGATGACGTTCTTCGAAACGGCCCCGCCCACGCTGATCGCGGAATTCGGCGACAGCACCTCGCTCATGTTCCTCGAGCCGTCGGGCAGCGGCTCGAAGTACGAGGGGCGGAACGAATCGGCCTGGATAAAGGGCGACGACGCCCTCGTCGTATGGGGATTTGAGGCGCCCGAGATGAGCTGCACGGTTCGGAAATAATCTGCAAGGCCGGGCGCGGGCTACATGCAGGGCTCTTTAGAGTAGTCCTGGTGTCCCCTGCCCTCCTGGCACTTGACAGCCTTGCCCGCTCTCTTTACCGTCCACGACCCGTCGTCGTTCTTGCCGAGGACTATCACGAACCTCTGGCCCATGACCGAATCGTCGGGCAGCTTCTCGTTCGTTATCATGACCTCGGCGGCGTCGGGCGACTCGGCGCTCCCGTAAATGCGCTCGATATTCTGGGTCATCCCCTCGGACGGCCCGGTGAGCTTAAGCGCTACGAGCACAGGGTCCATCGTCCACGCCTCCGATTTGCCGGCGGCCTCTACGACGGTCTTGTTAAACTCCGCGAAATCGACGCTCTCGTATTCGGGGTCGCCTACGACTGTGGCAGTGGTCTTCCCGGCCGCGGCGGCGACTGTCATCGCGGCCAGCACGGCAAAGAATAAAGTAAATGCTGCAAGTTGCTTCTTCATGGCTCTCTCTCATCCCGCATTCGCACGGGATTTACCTCCCGTTTTTATTTGCGACCCGCGCCTCAGGAACCGGCTGCCCTGAGGTCCGCTATCGCCCTGCGCATCACGGCGACGTCCGGCGAATCGGCCGCTGATTTCCCCTCTTTCTTTATCGAATACTTGAGCATGGCCAGCATATTCTGGAGCTTCACGATCCTCTTCGAAACCCGCCCGGGAAACTCGCGGTAGCGCCTCATTCCCCAACTGCCCTCCTCCGCCAGAAGCTTCTTCTCGCCGGCCGTTATCACGTCCCCGCCCTCGTCCGCAAGCTCGGCGGCGTAAATTCCCTGCTCCCTTTTCGCCGAGCGGAGCATCTGCATCACGATTATCACGATGAACACTATGTTGTACACAAAGTGCTCCAGCACCATGCTGTTATGCACCATGCCGGGCTTCCCCATGTCGGCGGGTTCGAACTTTAAGTCCTGCATTCCCATTCCCGACAACACGGTCAGCAGGAAGAGCGAAATGACCATGAAAACGCCCGCGAGTATGAGGTCGAAGATGCTGTGGACCATCGCCGCGATTATGTATATGAGAATGAACGGCATCCACTTCCCTGGCCCCTTCCTGGCCGACTCGACCGATATGCCGAGCCCGAGCCCGACGAACGCCGACCATATTATGTGGTTCCCGAACCCGAGCAGCGCGAGCCTCGTCGAGTGCGTCCATATTGCCTCCATGTACGTCGAGCCGCCTTCTATCCCGCGCGTGATGTAGAGCCCGATCTCCACGATGTTAAACCCTATCCCCGCGAGCGCCCCGTAGAGCATGCCGTCCTTTCTGGTGCGTATGATGTTCGGCGTGAAGATCGCCAGCAGCAGAACGGGGAGTATCTTGAAGAACTCCTCGACGAACCCGACCGTGTACAGCTTGATCGGCGAGATATCGTTGAAAAACGCGGCGCAGAAGGCCGACTGGAGAGCCACCGTGAGCACCACGAGCAAGTGGAACCACTTCACAGATCGCTTCCTGTCGAGGAAGCCGATGATGAAATACGCCGCCAGCGAGCCCACGATTGAATAGCCCATCCACGCGTAGGTATTCATCAGCGTTGGCGCTCCTATCGAGAAGCGCCCCGCCACGGCGCAGGCGAAAACGGCTGCGAGAATGACGATCAGAACGGCCCTTCCCCTCGCCGTCTTCAGCGGAGAGCCGTGGAGTATATAAGCCTTTACCGCCGGGTTCATTTTCATCGACGCACCCCCCATCCGGGCAATCCCGCGCGGCCTTTCAAATGGCCGCGGTCGTCGTCACCATATCGTCACCCGGTTATCGGGCGCGAGGTAAAGCGTGTCTTCTTCCGTAACACTGAACGCCGCATACCAGGGATCCATGTTGCGCACTATTCCGTTCACGCGGTACTTACCCGGGCTGTGCGGGTCCGACAGCAGATTTTTCCTGAGCGAGTCGTCCATGATTTTCTGATGCCATAGCTGCCCCCACGCCAGGAAGAAACGCTGGTCTCCGGTCATGCCGTCGATGACGGGCGCCTTGCCGCCGTACTCGTCCTCGACGAATTTCCTCCACGCAGTGTACGCGACCGTAAGCCCGGTGAGGTCGCCGATATTCTCCCCGAGCGTAAGCTGCCCGTTCACCTTCGCCCCCGCGATCGGCTCGTACGAGTTGTACTGCTCGACCAGAACCGCGGCCCGTTTCTGAAATTCCTTCCTAGATTCCGGCGTCCACCAATCCCGGAGCACCCCGTCGGCGTCGTTCTGGCTGCCCTGGTCGTCGAAGCCGTGCCCCATCTCGTGCCCGATCACGGCCCCGATCGCGCCGAAATTGGCGGCGGGGTCTGCGTTCGGGTCGAAGAACGGCGGCTGCAATATGGCCGCGAGGAAGACTATCTGGTTCCGCGTGGGCGCGTAATAAGCGTTTATCTGCTGGGGGAAGTAGCCCCACTCCCATTCCCTCCGCGGACCCTTTAGCTTCGAGACTTCGTCCTTCAGCTCCCACTCTGCGATGCGGCGGTGGTTGCCTATAAGGTCGTCGGGCTTGATCTCAATCTCGCTGTAATTTTTCCAGTGGTCCGGGTAGCCGATGTTGGCGACAAACCCGTCGAGCTTGGCGTTGGCCTCATTCTTCGTCGCGTCGTCCATCCACTTGGACTCCTTAACGCGCTCCCTGAAGGCTTCCTTGATGAACGGAATGTACCTTTGCATCTCGGCCTTGCTTTCGGGAGGGAAGTACCGCTCGACGTACAAGCGCCCCATCACCTCGCCGAGGTCGGTGTTGACGAGCCCGATCGCGCGGAGCGGCCGCTCGCGCTGCTGCTTTACGCCCTCTAGCCGGCCGCTGAAAAAGTCGAACTTCGCGTCGGCATAGGCCTTCGGCAAGAGCCCCGCCTGGCTGTTTATGAAATGATAGACGGTATACGACCGCAGAACATCGACAGGCGTTTTCCCGAATATTGCCGCCGACTCCTTAACGGCGGTATCCGAGAAGACCACCACTCGTTTCTGATCGCCTATGCCGAACTCGTCCATGTAGACAGTCCAGTCGATCCCCGGCGCATAGGCCTTTAACTCTTCGACGGTCATCGGGTGGTATCTCTTCACAGGGTCCCGCATCTGCTGCGGGGTCCAGTGGACCTTCGCAAGCTCCGTCTCAAGCGCGACGACGGCCTCGGCGCGCTCACGCGGCTTGTCTATGCCCGCCCTCGTGAGCACCCCTTCCACGTAATCCGTATACGCGGCTCTTATCTGCGGATAAGGCGCTTCGTCGCTCGTGTAATAAGTGATTTCGGGAAGAGCCGTACCGTCCTGGACGATGACGGGGGCGTAGGCCTTGGGGTTCTTGTCGTCCAGCGTAACCCCCATGCCCACGACGGCCATGTAATTCGGATGCGCCATCATGCGGAGGATATCCTCGCGCGTCTCGGCCTTCATTATGGCGTCTATGTCCGGCTGTATCGGGGTAAGTCCGAGCTCCTCGATGCGCGCCTCGTCCATGTAGCTTTCGTAGAGCGCCTTTATCTGCTCGCCCCCGGTCATCCCTTCCGTCTTACCCGCGAGCAGATCGTTCAATATGCTGTTTATCTGCTCCTCGGTCCGCAGATGCACCGTCACGAACGAATCCATCCTCGGGAACCCCCGCGGGATCTCGGTCGATTCGAGCCAGCCCTCGTTGACGTACTCGTAGAAATCGTCGCCCGGCTTGACGGTCTTCGAGATATTTTCGGTTACGACGCCCCAATCGCCGTACATAGGTTTTTCTTCAGCAGACGAGGATTTTACTTCGGTTGCTTCTCCGGAAGGCGCCGGCTTCTCCTCGGCCGCGAACGCCGCCGGAACGAATAAAGCCAATGCGAATAAAAGACAAAACCACCCTGCTATAAGGCTTAGAACAGGCTTCCACATAATATCCCCCCTTTCGAATGAGGATGGCGAAGGATATATGCCGCGGCCATCCGGCCCTATGAGCGGCACATAACTCCTACATCCCCGATTTGGAAAGCCGTTGGAGGCGGCCCTGCCGCGAGAGCCGCCCCCGCCTGAAAGCTGGTCTAAAACGCCCTTGCGTCAGACGCTCAGTGCTGCGAAATCATAAGCTGCCACTTGTACCAGTCGAACGCGGTGTTTCCGCCGCTCTCGATCTTGGTGGCCTTGTGGTCGGACGTCCCCTCCGGCGTCTGCACCTTATATTTACCGCCCTGCCCGGTGAAGTGATAATGCTCGCCGTTGTCGAGCGTAACGTCGTACACATCGTCGGGCGTATTGTGATTCACCTTGCACATCCCGTCGAATTTGTAATTGTTGCTCTTGGTGTTGAAAAGCTTGCAGTGCGACTGCGCGCCGCTCGGCTCCATCGCCGCCTCTTTGGTCGTCGCCTGGGCCTTGCAGCTGAACTTCGAGGTGTAGTCTATGGACTGGTAGCGCCCGTCTGACGTCATTATCTTAACGCACTTGCCCGACGAGTTTTCGGTCCAGTAACCTAACGAACTCCCAGCTTGCTTGTCGGTCTTGACCCACGTGTAACCCCTGTCGGTCACCTGCGCTTCGGCCTGCCCGGCTTTCGCGCCCACGAGGTCCGAAAGCGCGCTTACCGAGGTGCCCGAAGGCTTCGCAATCGACGTGTCCGAGGCGCTGCCCGAGCAGTCGAGCTTCGTAGCGTAAACGATCGACTGGTAGCGCCCGTCTTCGGTGCGTATAGTAACGCAGTTGTTTGTGCCCTTTTCAGTCCAGTAGCTGTAAGAGCTCATGCCCGATTTATCAGTTTTTACCCACGTGTAACCCCTGTCGGTTACCTGCCCTTCCGCCTGCCCCGCCTTGGCGCCGACGAGATCCGAAAGCGACGGCACAGGATCGCCGGCCGACTGCGCCAGCGCACTAACACCGAATATTCCCGACAACATTAGACCCAACACCAAAGCCGTAATAGCAAAATGCCTCATGACGAGACCCCCCTGAATGATGATTTTATTGAAATAGTTCTATTTACCAGTGTAGTTCGACGGCAATTAAAAGCAAGAATTTTTAATTAAGATATAAATGCGGCATGAATATGCAGCGGCGGGAAAAAGCACGAGCGGGCAGATTAGAATCCGCGAGTTTTTATGTGTAACTAACACCGCCGTTCTGCATCATATATAGTAAACAAAATCCAAAAACACAATGGAGATAACGAGATGAGCGAAAACGGAAATTACACGGGGGCCTGCTTCTGCGGGGCGGTCGAGATAAAAGCCGAGGGCGAGCCGTTCCTCATGGGATTCTGCCACTGCGATTCATGCCGGCACTGGTCGGGCGCGCCGGTCAGCGCATTCTCGCTCTGGGCGCCCGACGCGCTCACGGTCACCAAGGGCGAGGATAACGTGCTCACCTACAACAAAACAGCCGACAGCTTCAGGAAGTCGTGCAAGACCTGCGGCGGCCACGTCTATTCCTCACATCCCGAAAAAGGATTCATCGATATCTATCCGGCCATCCTGGACAGGCTCGATTTCAAGCCCGTCATTCACGTCAGCTACGGCGAATCCGTCCTCCGCATTAAAGACGGCCTCCCCAAGTTCAAAACATTCCCGAACGCAAAGGGCGAGGGTGAGTTGATCGAGGAGTAGGCGGGCCACGCCCGCTTGAATTCGAAGTGGCGGCGTCAATGCCGTTACTACCGTCCGCGCTTCAGCGGTTTCCACATTTTGCCAAGCTACCCACTGTCGTGTCCCCTCTTTCCTACGGGCGAGAGGGTAAGGGTGAGGAGGTACCTTATAAATCAATCAGCAAAGATTTAGCGAAGAAATGATGTTCCAGCACGCCACGCGTGCTAAAAGTTATCGATTATATCGTCGATAATATCGTCCGCGTCAATGTGACCGTTCATCGACGGTACGAAGATGAGAACGTCCCTCGGCACGACGCACGGCGCCTCGGCGGTGCACTTGCCGTCGAACTCGTCTATCACCATCGAGTCCCTTCCGAAATCGACTCCCCTTTCAGGGTCGCTGAGACAAACTCCATTGAACGCTTCCACGTTCACCACCGGCTCGTCGTCGTTGCAAGGGTTGTAAACGACGCCGTCCCGGGCGAAGATGTCAGAGTTATCGTCCTCGCACTCGTTCAGCCGCATCGTCGTCTCGAACCCTCCCGGGTTTATAACGACGTCCAGGTGCGCGTACCTCGGGGTGCACACGTAATCGAACGGCGACAGATCGTCCGTCTGCGGTATCGGCGGCTCGCCGTTAAAATCCGTCGGCAGAGACGCGCCCACGACTTCTATGTCGTAGTCCTCGCCGCCGATAACTGCAGTGCCCTCCCCGCTCACATTCCGGCCGTCGCGCGTGGCGCGTATCTCGATGAAGAGCTCCGTGACCGAGTTTTCGCCTACGCCCTCGGCGGCGAAGTTGGGCTCGTCCGAAGGCCCGTCGTCGAATATGTCTTCTACGTCGTCGCACGCCACGGCAAAAGCGCACAGCACCGCGACGAATATCCAAAGTGGAATCCTGGCTGCATTTCTCATTTTAGTTGATCCTCCTCGAAGATTCGGATTTGAAAGTTGCTTAAATAGGAAGCAATTCGCGTGCCGCATGAAACAGAGGAGTCATATCGTGTAATGACGGATGGTTACGCAGGCGCTGTAGTCGAACTATCTACAAACGCGCAGTATTCTGAACAGTCCCGACTGTAGGATATTGCACATGCGGGCCACGCCCGCTGGAATCCGAAGTGGCATTGCATTACCGTTACTAACCGCCGCACTCCGAAATAATAGTCCCCTCTCCCCTCGAAGGAGGGGAGAGGGTCAGGGTGAGGGGTTACCTTAACCTGTCATTCCTGCGGAGGCAGGAATCCATTCATTTTTCCACAAGCAATCCGTCAAGTCTGTCATTCTGAACCATGTCCCGGACTCGATCCGGGATCAATTCAGGATCTCGTATTTGATTTTTCTTTGAAAATGTAAGAATAGGACGAGATTTCTCGCTTGCGCTCGAAATGACAGAACCGATCGAATCAAGCTCCCGCACGCGTGGCGTGCTACACCAGTATCGTATCCAGCACCGATCCGAACGAAGTCCCGGTCAGCCTGTGATACATCTTCACGATCTGCTTCTCCGTCATCCCTGCGATGAGGTCCACGACGATGCGCACTATCTGCTCGTTCTTCCCCTCGGCGCTCCCCTGCCAAACCTCGTCGAGTCCGGCGAGCCGCTCCGACGTATTCACGGGGAATATCCTGTACCTCTGGTTCCGCGCCGCGCCGAGGAATATCTCGAACAGCTCCGAGACGATCTTCCTCTGCCCGTGCTGCTGCTGCGCCAGCGAATGGCTGTCTATAACGTAATGCCAGGTGAGCTCCTTCAGCATCTCGACCTCTAGCTCCGCGCGCTCCTTTATCGTGACGCGGCGCTCGGCCTTCTTGCCAGGCACGTTCAGCGAGATCGCGTAAACGTAGCGCCCGATGAGCGACGACGCGAAGCTCTTCAGGTTCGCGCGCTGGCGGCGCGTGCCCTCGTACGGCTCGTCGATCGGTATGAACCCTATAAGGCTCACGAACGCGCGGACGATGTCGTCCCGCGCCTGCGTCGTCTGCCGCCTGTCCTCTCCGCGCCACCTCTGGAACGTCCCGCGAAGGAACCTCGCCACCTCGTTGCTGCTCGAAGCGAGCTCCCCAACGGCGGCGTCCAGCCTGCCCGCGTTCTCCCACTTCGTCACGAACTGCTCCGTGTCCTTACGCAGCCTGTCGAGCGGTATCAGGCCGGCGCGGTAAAAATCCTCGAGGTCGTGGACGGCGTACGTGATGTCGTCGGCCCAGTCCATGAGCTCGGCCTCCGCCGTCTTCCGCTGGTCGGCCTTAAACGGCTTCCGCGTCCACTCGAACTCGTCCGCCTCTGTGTGGTACGCGCCCCACTTCCTCCGGTGGCGGCCCCTCGTCCCGCGAAGCCACGGGTATTTCAGGATAGCGTTCAGCGTCGCGCGGGTAAGGTTCAATCCCGGCATGTTCGGATGGCGTATCGAGAGCTTCGTCACGATGCGGTACGACTGCGCATTGCCCTCGAACCCGTCCCATACCTCGCCGAAATCGACTACGAGGCGGTCGAGCTCCCTCTCTGCGATGTGCCCGAACGGCGGATGCCCGAGGTCGTGCGCCAGAGACGCCGCTTCGACCACCTCGGGGCTGACGCCCCCGAGCTCGGCGGCTTCGCGCGGCTGCTCGCGGAGCATCTTCTCGGCGAGCCGCCTACCAATCTGCGCGACTTTTAAGCTGTGCGTCAAACGGTTGTGGAATATGTGCCCCTCTTCCGAGCCCACCACCTGCGTCACCCCCGCGAGCCGGCGGAAAGCGGACGTGTACAGAATACGGTCCCTGTCCCTCTCTTCGGGCGCGCGCTGGTCGGGCCTGCGGTCGTTCGGATGGAATACGTCGAGTCTGTCCGGGTAGGGCATTATGAAAGTTCCGGGGAATGAACGGGGCGGATCAGGCGGCCACTTCGAGCTTCATGTCGTCGGTGAGCCTGATGCGCTTGAGGTCGATGAGCTGCCAGATCGCCTCGCGGATAAGCGTGTCGTTGAGCTTCTTTTCGGTCGTGAGCTTGTTGATGAGCTCCCTCGGCCCGAAGGGCTCGCGGAGCGCTCCGAGCGCGTCCAGAATCTCGCTCTCGACCTCCTTCGCCAAATCGCTCTTCCTGGGTACCATTTTCGTCTCCGGCAACGTTCGTCTTTAATCCATAAGCCACAATCACGGCTTACACCATAAATATAACACACACATTGTGTGTTTTAATATACGGTAGCGGCTATTTAGTTAATTGCCATTCCGGCAACGATTTCGAGAGTGCGAGGAATCACTACTCATATGTCATTCCCGAATGCCTTTATCGGGAATCCATTCTTTTCATCCTTTGCTTTTCCATCCCCCCTTAGAAAAAGGGGGGTCAGGGGGGATTTAGCCTTGGCTTTACTTTCTCGACTAAATCATCCTGACAACTATTCCTCCGTGTATACTTTCATGTCCATGACCGCGAACATAAATATCACCGCCCTGAAACCGCTCCTGGTTTTGACGGCGATCATCCTCACCTTCCTCGCCGCGCAGCACGGCGCCCAGGCCCAGACGCGCACACACGATTTCAGGAAAACGCGCTGGGGCATGTCCCCCGCCCAGGTGAAGCTCACGGAAAATTCCGTCCCCGCCGGGGATGGAGCCGTCCCTCCGTACGACCTCGTCTTCACGTATAACGGCAAGCTCGGCGAGCTCGACGCCGAGATCGGATACATGTTCACGGACGAGAAGCTCGTCCTCGGCGGATACGCCTTTACGACACAGTACGACGACCCGGCGCAGTATGTGAAGAATTACGAGACGGTGAAGGCGACGCTCACGGAAGAGTACGGCGCGCCGGCATTGGAGGACGCCTACTGGAAGGACGACGCCTCGCAAACAGAGCCCGAGGGATACGGCAAGGCAGTGACGGAAGGCGCTCTCCTGCTCCAGTCCGCCTGGCGCGAGCCGGGGACCGAGATATTCCTGACACTCGAAGGCAAGAGCGGGCAGACAGTCCTCTCGGCGCTCTATTACAGCACGGAGCTCAACCCCCGCGTCGAAGAGCGCCGCCTCCAGCAGGAGCTGAAGGACTTCTCCGAGCCAGTGCCCGAACAGCCCGCCGACCAGCAGCCGAAGTAGATAATAAGCGCCCCCTTGTCCCCGTTTTCCCGTGGGGAGAAATATCGAGCTGCATCTTTAATCCCCTCCTCAGGAAAAGGAGGGTTGGGGAGGATTTATATTTTTAGGCCTGCGCTTTCCTTCTCCTCACCGCGTAAAATATCCCGATCAGAGCGAATCCCGCGGCCGCCGCTATCATCCCCCACTCGGACAGCGTCGGAATACTATTCGCCCCGACCGGGATCGGAAAGATTACGTCGCGGACACCCTTAAAGCTGAGGTCGGAGATATTGGTCAAAACGATCTTCGTTATAACCTCGGTTGACGTGACCCCTATGAACGAGTCGAACTGGTCCGTGGCGAGTATGTCCGTAGCCGCCAGGGTCACATCGCCTACCCCAAGCACCCGCACCTCGTAAACACTCGTGCACGGCCCGTCGTCGTCGAGCAGGCACCCCGCGTGAATAGCGGCCGCCCTTACGTTGCCCTCCGGGAAAACGATTTCGTAGTCCATAGTGTAGAGCACGGGTACCAAGACGTTCACCGGGTTCGTATTGCCGAGCGCGTTAGGCCCTGCGAGGACCAGGCCGGTACCGGACGGTATCGGACCGTTCTGGAACTGGATGCCCGGCAATATAGCGCCGGGGTCGAAACAGTCGTCGTCGCTGTTCTCGTCGATGGGAACCTCGCACGACAAGACGTCTCCCGGCAATACCTTGCCCGCTGAGAAATTCTGGATCGAGAGGCCGGGATTATCGGCGAAGAACTGCGCCTCGTTGTTCGTGAGCTGTGTCTGCGCAGACGCGCCGTAGGAAAAGACAATCGAAAAAAGTAAAGCGCCTAAAACGTATGAAAATCCTTTCATAGCCACATCCCCCTTAGAGCTTTCGATTATCGATGATTACCGCATAACATCAACAATAACATATTGGATATGAAAATCTAAGTTAAATAAAAAATGAAGTTACATCATCTCATTCGTTGGACCAGTGGCGCGGTGGAGAGTGAAATCCGCCGAGTCCTGGGTTATCATTTCTCGCTCGTCCGGATAACGGGAGGCCCATGAATATGAATGCTAAATTCGTCGCGGGAATAGTGGTTTACGATAACGTGGAGGTGCTCGATTTCGCAGGGCCCTTCGAGGTCATGAGCGTCGTGCGTCATGAAGACGCCCCGCTGATCACGGACCCGTGCGCAGTGCGGATACTGCTCGTTGCCGAGTCGGCGGAGCCCGTCACAGCAATGGGCGGCATGAAGATAATCCCCGACTGCGACTTCGCCTCGTGCCCTCCGCTCGACGTTCTGATAGCCCCCGGGGGCCCGGGCGAGAGGACGGAGCACGACAACCCCGCCGTGCTGGATTTCATCCGCGCGCGCTCGCGCGAGGCGAAGATCACGGCCTCGGTCTGCACCGGGGCCTTCTTCCTAGGAAAGGCCGGGCTCCTCGACGGACGCCGCGCGACGACGCACTCCCTTTCGATAGGCCGCATGCGTGAAATGTTCCCCGAAGTGAAAGTCGTCGAAGACGCGCGCTACGTAGACGAAGGCGACGTAATCACCTCCGCCGGAATTTCAGCCGGGATAGACATGACCCTCCATATACTGAAACGCCTCCTCGGCGAAGACGCCGCCCGCGCGGCCGCAAGGGTTATGGAGTATGAGAATGCTAAATAAAACGAACTTTGCATGTTGTACTGAATATTTACTTGCATTTTGATTCTCTATAATAATGATATATCCTTGCATCTCTCTGTAATTATTAACATATAATATCTATAGATTTTTGCATTTCTTGTTGCATTTTAATTGACAAAATGCTTTGCAGAATTTATCCTTAATCAAAGACAAATGCCGCTTATCTACGAAAAACTGATTGAATTTGATCTGTTGAGCAGACTTCAAGAAGGAAATGCTAATTATTTCTTTGAGAAGTTTCTTGAGTTGAATGATATTATCTCGGAAATTAACGGCATTGATAAGTTTATAAAAGAAACCCCTTCTTTTCCCGGCTCAACCGACAAAATCATCAGAAGTGAGATGAATATGGCTATTGGATCGACGCTTGCCATCGAGGGCATACATCTCAACACCGACGAAATCGAGGAATCATTTCGCAAAGCCTCCCTTAACGAAACACTCCAAAGGAAAGAACGTGAAGCACAGAATTCGAAAAACGTCTATGACTTCATAATAGATACAGTCAATGTTCATATCGCGGATGGTAAACCTTTCACATTTACCGAAGGCTTGATCAGGCAGATACACAAGCTGTTCACGACCGATCTAGACTATGTCGGTAATACGCCCGGGGATTACAGGGGCGAGTATAAAGCGACATTCGGATATCCGAGACGTGAGGGAATATGCCGCAACAGAGGCGAAGTCGAGCAGGCTATGAAACTATTTACCCAATGGCTCAATGCTCCGGGCAAAGATGCACTTTCCCAGAAACCTCTCGTAAAAGCAATAACCGCGCATTTCTACCTTGCCGAAATCCATCCTTTTTCGGATGGCAACGGACGTACCGCGAGAGCGCTCGAAGCATTGATTTTATATCTCAATGGTATCAATAAATATTGTTTCTGGTCGCTGGCGAATTTCTGGAGTGCTAACAGGGACGAATATATAGCCAGACTCGGGGAAATCCGCTCAAACTGCGACCCTTTTAATTTTGTCGAATGGGGGGTCAGGGGTTACCTTCAGGAAGTTAGCAGGATCAAGGAAAAGGTCCTGAAGAAACTGAAGCAAATAATGCTAAAGGACTATACTCGCTTCCTTCTCAAGAATAAAAAAACCCAAGATATAAGGATTAACCAGCGAATAGTAGACGTCATCGATCTACTGATTGATTATGGTCAACCCGTACCCCTCGACAAATTCACATCCAGCCCCCAGGTTAAGGCGCTTTATAAGAATGTTACTACAAGCACATGGTACAGGGATCTTACAAAGATGAGCGATTCCTCATTAATCAAGATAAGTGAAAAGGATGATCTGAAAACCGAATACGTCGAACCAAATTTCTCTGTACTCGAACTTATTAGATACAATGTAAAATAAATGTCTGCTAGATATCAACCCCTCTCCCACCACACCTTCACCATCCCGTATGTCAGAGCGAGTATCGTCGCGGCGTAAAGGACCGCATGCAGCGTGACGGCGTTTACGACTTCGGGCGAAGCCCAGTCGCCCGCGATCGACTTCAGGCCCCAGTATATGAATAGCGCCGACAGCCCGACGTTCGCCACGCCTGAAACGACGCCCGGCCATAGCATGAGCCCAAGGAAGAACACGGCGAATATGCCCGCGTCGAGCAGGATGCCGTCGAGCCCCGCCGGCCGGCCGCCGGCCGTCCCGAGCACGAGCACCACGAGCCCCGCCGCGAACCACAGCAAATGCCCGCCCGTCAGCGCCAGCGCGGGAAACATCGGCGAGCGCCGCCTGCTCCTGAAGAGCCCGACAAGGAGACTCGCCAGCATGATGCACGCCGCCATAACGCCGACCGAGTAATAGCCGAACTGCTCGCCTAGCGCGTAGAAAATGAAGAGCGTGGCCAGCGCGGATATCACGATCTTCGTCCAGGGGCTCTTTCGCGGGGGCGTATACTCAGGGAGCTTTACCTCGGGCCGGGGCTCCTCCCCTTCCCTCTGCAAGCGCCTTTTGAACTTGTGGAGCTCGCCCGTATCCGGCCTGCCGAACACCCCGGCATCGACCGCCGTGCTGCCCTCGCCCGCCGCCGTCTCGCCGTGAGGTACGAGCCGCCGCACCGTCTCGACGAGCCGCTCCGCCGCGAGCTCGGCCGAAGCCCCCGGCGAGGAAATCCTGTGGGACGGGGCGATATAATATTCGAGCTCCGGATCGAACGGGGTCTTGTCGGCGTGGAAAGAAATTACGGGCGTCCCTTCGTCTGCCGCACGCTCCACCTCGCGGAGCAATCGCCGCGACCCGCGCGCGTTCCACGAGAAGATCAGGAGAAGCGCCCCGCTCGCATCTATCTCCTCGTCCACCGCCTTTTCCCCGGCTTTCCCCCGCGCCCCCGCCGGGCCGAGCGTGGCCGAAAGGCCCTCTATTTCGAGCGCCTCCGCGAGCGCCTCCGCAATCTCCCTGTCGCTGTCCGAAAAACTTATGAATACGTCGTGTGACAAATAAATGGGCCCCCTGCTGTAATCATTATAGTATATCGCAGAAGCGGGTCGTATCCGCAGAAAATCGAAGCGAAGCCGCGCTTCCACCGTGGTTCCGCACATCTCTAGAAACGTCAGCAATTGATTTTGCGAAAGACCTGCGGCATTTTATTATTCATAAGCCCATTCCAACTTTAGCACCGTTTATAAACCCGCTATTTAAGAAGTAAGACAATCCGAATGTCATACAAACTAAAGGAGGAATATCTATGTCCATCAGTTTCCGTCGAATCATTCTTCGGTTCGCGCTGGGTACGGCTCTAATCGCCCTCTTGTTCCCGATCTTGTCATGCGACTCGAACGACAACGACAGTAATGCAACGATAAGCGGCTTTGTCCTGAGCGGCGACGAGCCCATCGCGTCGGCCCTCGTCACGCTCTTCATCACCGGGGGAGACGAAAGCCCCTCGGCCATAGGCGAGTCGGTGACCAATGCCGACGGCTCATTCGCAATCACATACGATACTCATTTTAATTCGGGCAAGGTCGTCTACCTTACGGCGGTCGGGCCCGAGAATCCGCTGGCGCCATCGCCGATTGCGCTGGCCGCGGCGATAGACGGCAAGTCTTCCATACCGTCCGGCGTCGTGATCAACGAGCGCACCACCATAGCCGCCGCGTTCGCCCTGGCACAGTTCATCGTCCCGGGCGGCATCGCGGGCCCGTTCCCCGGCATAGGCAACGCCGCGGCGATCGCCGGCAACCTCGCCAACGTCGAGACGGGCGGCGTAGCCGAGGTCCTCGCGGCCCCGCCCAACGGCGTGCTCACCTCGACGCTCCGCACATTCAACTCGCTAGCGAACATCATCGCCTCGTGCGTAAGATCCGAATCCGAGTGCCCGGCGTTATTCAGCCTGACCACGACGCCCTTGGGCGAAGTGCCCGGCGACACGTTCCAGGCCGCTGTGAACATCGCCCACTACCCGTGGCAGAACGCGGCAGGCCTCCTCGCGCTTTCGGTGGAGGAGCCCGTCTACGCCCCCGCGCTCGGCGGGGATGCGGACCTCGAGGCTTGGACCCTTGCGCTAAGGTACGACGGCAACGGCGAAGAGATCGACGGCCCGGGGAACATAGTCTTCGACGCCGACGGCAACGCATGGATATGCAATAACTACGTCTACAACCCCGGCCCGTTCGACCCCGACGGCATCGTCTGCGGCGGTCAACAGGTAAGCAAGTTCACCCCCACGGGCGAGGATTCCGACGGCGCTCCCTACGAAGGCGGCGGCGTCTACGGCGCTGGCTTCGGCATCGCCATCGACACCAGGGGCGACATCTGGGTCGCGAACTTCGGCTTTCAGGGATCGAACTGCCCCTACAACAACCAGGAGCTTTCGCAAACCGTATCCCAGTTCGCCCCTAACGGAGCCGCAATCTCGCCCGACAGCGAGGGCAACGAAACGGGCCAGTTCCACGGCGGCTGGCAGGGCGCGGGCAACACCATCCGCCGCCCGCAGGGCATAGTCTCCGACCAGGACAACAACATATGGATAGGCAACTGCGCCGGCAACAGCCTGACCCAGTTCCCGAACGGCGACCCCGACCTAGCCTTCGAGATCAAACCGGTTGACGACAGCGCCCAGCCGTTCCTTCAGATACCGTTCGGCGTCGCCATCGGCCCCGACGGCGCCGCCTGGGTGGCGAGCAACCTGAACGGCTCCGTCTTTGCGTTCGACACGGACGGCAATGTTGTCTACACACTCACCGGCGACGCCGCGGCCGCCGCCGGAATAATCCACCCGATGGGGATCGTCAGCGACCCGCTCGGCAACGTCTGGGTAGCCAACTCCGGCATAGTGCAGCCCCCGTGCGGCACGCCTACGCCCGACCCCTCACTCTTCCAAGCGGTCGAGGAATCGAACGATCCCGGATTTACGGGCGAAAACGCCTCGGTCACGATGATACGCGCCGACGGCACCGTATCGCCCCCGTATAAAGGCGGCGGCATACTCATGCCGTGGGGCATCACGGTGGACGGTAACGGCAACGTCTGGGTTGCGAACTTCGCCGGGCAGCGCGTCTCGCAGATATGCGGCGCCAATGCCGATACATGCCCGCCCGGCGTCGGAACCGGCGAGCCTATATCGCCCGACGGCGGCTACGCGAGCGACGCACTCGTACGCAACACGTCCGTAACGGTGGACCCCTCGGGCAACGTATGGCTCGCGAACAACTGGGAGCCGATCCCGATTCAGCAGAACCCCGGGGGCCGCGAGGTCGTGGTATTCATCGGCATCGCGAAGCCGGTCAAGTCCCCGACCATAGGGCCGCCTGTCCAGCCGTAGCGCGCGAATGTTGGTGACACCAAATTAAATCAGGGTGGAGCTTACCCTGGCCTGTCATTCCGGTGCAGACGGGAATCCATTCCCGTCTGCACTCCATCGAGAATTTTTCATTCATTGCGATGGCGGCCTTCTTCGACCGTGGCAACCTCATCCTTTACTTTGTCATTTCGACCGCAGGGAGGACTCTGTCTTTTGCCTCTTTCATCCCCCCTCGGGAAAAGGGGACGGTTCCGGGCGAGCGCCCAAACCGGCCCCCCTTGCGGATATTCCCCCGGGCGAACATAATATATTCCCGTTACCCGTAACCGAGGCGGCCCGCATGAAACACTCCCCTATAGCCGCGATAGCGATCCTCACCCTCCTCCTTCTCGCGCCGTCGTGCTCGCGCGACAAAACCCCCGACGTAAGGGACGTCAGGTGGGGCATGTCGAAGTCCGAGGTCAAAAAGGCTGAGACGGCCGAGCTCATGAAAGAGGGCGCGAACATCCTCACGTACCGGATCGGCGGCGAGCCCGACAAGACGGAAGGGACATTCACCGTCACGGTCGATGAAAACGGCGAAACCCGCGACGCGCTCGTGACGATCGAGACTATAAGGAACGAGCCTTCATGGGACCTAGTCTACGTCTTCGAGGGCGGCAAGCTCGCCATGGCCTCCATACACCTCCGCGACACCTTCGACGACCCGTCGGATTATATAGCGCTCATGAGGGAAAAATCCCTCGCCATATCGAAGGAGCTCGACACCCCGGCCGCCGGCATCGCCGAGTACGGCGACAACCCGCGCAAGGACGACCCGTACTCCGCCCCCGGAGAGATATGCGAGGGGCAATATTCGCTCCGTCACGTGTGGCCGACCGTAAGGGACAGGACGGACATCTCCATCGAGCTCGACGCGAAGAAGAACGTAACCACCCCCGACTGTAACCTCTCCGTATTCTACGAGAGCGTGAAACACCCCGTCGATCCCGCCCTCTCGCAAGACCTCCACGACCTTCTGTGATTTCTACGATTCGACTTTAGCGCCGTTCTTCACTCGCCGAGTGAGTCATTTCGAGCGAACGCGAGAAATCTCCAAATTTCTGTCATTCCCGAGTGCTTGTATCGGGAATCCAGTTTTTCCGTCATCCTGCTTGTCCGGCATAGCCTTCTTGTCGGTCGGAGCCTTGGCGGAGTCCGAGGCGACGCCGGAAACTACGATTTCGAGCAAGCGAGGAATCGGACGCCACAGGCCGACTGCACGGAAGCTCACATAGTACGGCTCCCCAGCGTATCAAATCAAAATATTCAGGATCTATGTCATTTCGACCGCAGGGAGAAATCTATTCTTGATACTCTATTTCATTACCCTTTGGTTTTATTGTATAATGGTGCATCAATTAAAAACCTAATGAGGAGCAGGATGATGAAATTTCTGTCTACGTTAGTCTTCTTGTCTTTCCTTGCCGCTGCGCCGTCTCTCCACGCACAGCTCCCCGACCTGCCTGCCGATGCCTGCCTGACAGAGGCCGTTTCCGGATGCCAGAACCCCGAGAGAATGCTCGTGAAATGGAGCGAAGGCACCAATGCATGGCCCGACCAGTCATGTAATCCGGAGTTAAGCTTCGGAAACTGCAACACGAACGCCTGCGATCATGCCAACGCATGGGCCCAGTACGTCTGCGCGTCGAACGGCTACGACGTCGGCATCTGGACGGGAAATAAGCAGGAAGGCTGCGGCCCCGGCGGTCCGGGCGGCCCGGTAGTGGGCGGCACGGCCCCGATCAGCATGTTCTGCGAGGGAAATATCCCGTGCGAGCCTTTTGTCGAAACAGAGTGCGCCCCCGATGACCAGACCCAGGTCGAGATATTCTGCTGCGACGTTGGGCTGGCTCCGCCTCCGGTGACTGAGGCGACGATCCCGACCATGTCCGAATGGGGCATGATGCTGACCGCGGCTGTCCTGGCGGTAATCGGATTCATTGCCATACGCAGAAGGAAAGTGTCTGCGTAGTACGCCGGTCAATCAGTAAATAACGACTTTATAGCATGTGCTAAGTGGTGGGAGCCCGCTCTGGCTCCCACCGCCTTCTTAAGTGATTCCCGTTTTCTTTTCTTTCTTTTTTCCTTTATAAAAGCATTTTTTCAAAACTCTGGTACGCCGCCGGATTTCGAGGTTATAGTTATAACTTATCATTCCAAATCCATTCCTCAGGAGGGGGTCGATGACAAGACCAAAACTCGGTTTCACCTTCGCTTTACTCATTCTTATAGCTGCTGCGTTCGGCGCATCGGGCGGCTGCAGCGATAACAACAAGAGCGGTTCCGAAATACCGCCGGACATCCAGGCAATCTTCGACAAGCCGCTTTACGACGGCGCAATCTGGGGCCTCCGGGTCATCGACCAGGATACGGGCGAAGTGCTTATCAACCTCAGGCCGGACTACGACTTCTTCATCGGCTCCGTCAGAAAAACCTTCACACTCGGCGAGCTGCTGATCGAGGTCGGCCCCGACCACACTACCACGACTCCCATCCATTATCAGGGAACGATCGGCGAAGACGGCGTACTCGACGGCGATTTGATACTCGTCGCGACTGGCGACCTCACGATGGGCGGCAGGACGCTCCCCGACGGCCAGATAGCGATTTCGAACTTCGACCATAACGAGGCCAATTCCCTCGGCAACGCCGTGCTTACCACGCCCAACCCGATCCAGGGATATATAGACCTCGCCGCGCAGGTTGCGGCCGCCGGCATCACGCACGTAACGGGCGACATCGTAATAGACGACAGGCTCTTCGTGCCCTTCCCCTTCAGGGAAGAGGGTAATTTCGCTATAAGGCCGATATTCGTGAACGACGACTGCGTGGATGTCATAATCGACCCGACGACTCCGGGGAACCCGGCTTCCGTCGAATGGCGCCCGGTTTCGGCAGCGCTCGGCGTGGATTCGATCCTCGAGACGACGGCCGCAGGAACGGAGTTCGACGTCGAGCTCGACCCCGAGTTCCCCGCATGCATAGGCACGCCGGGATGCACGGGCGAAGTATCCGGCGATCTTCCGGTGGATTTCGTGCCGCCGCTCACCAACGCATTCCCGCTCATCCGCACATTCCGAATAGTCGATCCGCAGAACTACGCGCGCACGGTGCTCATAGAGCAGCTCGAAGCGGCGGGCGTCGAGGTTGACGCCGACACGGTTGCCGATAACCCCGTAGGGCTCCTTCCCCCGAAGGATTCCTACTCGGACGACACCATCGTCGCATCGCTCGTTTCCCTCACGACCGCGCAGCACTCGAAGCTCATAATGAAGGTCAGCTACAACATCGGTGCCGACACGAGCCTCCTTCTCTGGGGGCTCACGCAGGGCGTCGAGGACATGAACGCCTCGCTCGCGGCCGAAAGGGTTAACCTCACGCAGAATTACGGCATACCGGGCGACGAATTCGAATTCTTCGACGGCTCGGGCGGCGGCGACGCGTTCGCCACGAACCCGGCTGTGACAAGGTGGCTCCACATCATGTCCCAGCAGCCGAACTTCCCGAGCTACTTCGACATGTTCCCGATCCTCGCGGTAGACGGCTCCCTCGGGTTCGTCACCGACTTCCAGTCCGATCCGACCCTCGCGGGCGCCACCGGGCAGGTGCACGCCAAGACGGGCACCTACGCCGCGGGCAGCGAAACGGGCCTCGTCGTCAAGGGCCAGGCCTTCGGCGGGTACATCAACGCCCAGAGCGGAAGGAAGCTGATCTATGAGCTCGTCGTGAACGAAGTGCCGATATCGGAATTCGACCAGCTGCTGGACATATTCCAGGACGAGGGCACGATATCCGCGATCCTCTGGCGCGACTTCTAATCCTGGCACATTGATCGAAATCACAACCCCATTTTCTCCCCTCTCCCTTGAGGGGAGAGGGATAGGGTGAGGGTGTGCCTTGATTTATTATTGCCATTGCGAGGCTCCAGGGGAGCCTCGGCAAATATGAAAAACGAAATTTCTCGCTCGATGGAGGGTATCTTGAAATACAGGAAGGCTTTACTCACGGTATTTCTGGTCATAACGGCCGTCTTCGGCCTCGAGGGAGGCTGCTCGTCGGGCGGGGGCTCGAACGTCCCTGCCGACATCCGTGCGATATTCGACAAGCCTTTTTACTCGGACTCTGTCTGGGGGCTCCGGGTCGTGGACCTCGACACAGGCGAGGTGCTAATCAACCACAATCCCGACTACAATTTCATCATCGGCTCGGTCAGGAAGATATTCTCCACAGGCGAGCTTATGAACGAAATAGGCGCCGATCACGTCTTCATAACCCCTGTATATAAGCAAGGTGAAGTCGACGGCTCGGGGGTCCTCGACGGCGACCTGATCCTCGTCGCGTCGGGCGACATCTCAATGGGCGGCAGGACAGAGGCGAACGGGCAGTTCGCGATTACAAACTTCGACCACAACGAGGCAAAAGCGTTCGGCAACGCCGAGCTCACGAAGCCCGACCCGCTCAAGGGCTATAAGGCCATAGCGGAGCAGATAGCGGCCTCGGGCATAACCCAGGTGAACGACGTCGTCATAGACGACAGGCTCTGGGAGCCCTACCCGTTCAGGGGAGAATTCGACATGAGAGCGATATTTATAAATGACGACTGCGTCGATCTCATGATGAGTCCCGGTTCAGAGGGTACGCCCGCCGTTGTCGATTGGCGTCCCAAATCAGCGGCGCTCGGGGTCGTAAACGATCTAGTCACGTCGGGCCCCGGCACGGAGCTCATTCTCCCGATCGAGCCTGAGTTCCCCGATTGTATCGGCGAGCCCGGCTGCGTGTCCGGCGTAGGCGGACAGCTTCCGGTGGACTTCGTCCCCCCGTTCACCAACGAGTTCCCGCTCGTCCAGACGATCAGGATAACCGAGCCTCAGAACTACGCGCGTACGGTGCTCATCGAGCTTCTCGAGGAGGCGAACGTCACTGTACTTGCCGATACCGTAGCCGAGAACCCCGTGGCGAAGCTCCCGCCCGGGAACTCTTATTCCGAGGACGACCTCGTGACGTCATTCACCTCTTTCCCTTACGCGGACTACGCGAAGCTCATAAACAAGGTGAGTTATAACCTGGGGGCGAATGCAAGCCTCCTCCTCTGGGGCAACACGCAGGGGGTCGACAACATGGACGATGCGCTCGCCGCCGAGAGGGAGATGCTGACGAGCGTATACGGCTTCCCCGGCGACGATTTCCACTTTATCAACGGCGACGGCGGCGGCGAGACCACGGCGAAGAACGAGGTTGTGACGAAATGGCTCGAGATAATGACGGAGCAGCCGGCGTTCGGGGCTTTCTTCGACTCTCTCCCGATTCTCGCCGTTGACGGCTCCATGGTGTTCGTTGACGGTTTCCTGTCCGACCCGACACTCGCCGGGGCTAAAGGACAGGTGCACGCGAAGACCGGCACGTTCGTCGCCGGAGACGAGACGGGTTTCATCGTAAGGGGCGAGGCGTTCGCGGGCTATATCGACACAAAGAGCGGGAGACGCCTCGTTTACCAGATCGTCGTCAATAATGTCAGGTTAAATTCGTTTCTCGACATTCTCGAGGTAATCCAGGACGAGGGCACGATATCCGCGATCCTCTGGCGCGACTATTAGTGCACCACGTGCACAGGATATCGAAGTATCGACGTGACGCTATTATCACCTGCCGCGCTTCGGGTTCCTATAGGCTCCTTGCGTGCTAAGTTACGTAGGGAAAATGCTCCGGGCCACACGCTTTCCTAAAATCCCCCCTCCCCTCCGGGAGGAGAGGGATTAAGGGTGAGGGGGATAAATTAATTTCTCATCTCGAACAACGATTTCGAGCGAGGAATCGGACGCCGTTGTTTCTCGTATGAATGTTTAGCCAGTACAGATCTAGACCTCCTAATCGGGAATCCATTTCCGCAAGCAATCCTCAAGTTTTTGTAATTGCCGGGTACAGGTCCTGAGCGAATCAGGTATTTCGGGAAAGAATCACTCTTCTGCGGGAGGCATAGGGTCCGGCTCCTGCCAGTTGACGAGCTCGACGATGTTGCCCTCGGGGTCGGTCAGGTAAACGAACGTGACCTCGCCCACGCCCTCTATCCTCCGCGACGTTATCTCGCCGAGCTTGCCGCCGCCGTGCGTCAGCACCAGCTCGCGCCTCCGCTTGAGCTCGTCCACGGTCTCCGTCTCGAAGGCTATGTGCCTGAGCCCCTTGCTGTTTGCGGGCGCGTGGGGCGAGCTGTCGGACGACACCTCGTACTCGATAATTTCGAGTATCGGGGGCTCCTCGCCGTCGTCGCCGGGGAATTTCAGATGCACGCGCTTGAACGCCGCGCCGGGCACGCCCGTCCCCTTTTCGAGCCACTCGCCGGAAAAGCTCTTCTCCGGAAGCGCAGGGGCGCAGTCGAAAACATTGCCGTAAAACTCGGCGAGCTTCGCCAGGTCGCGGGCCGTTATGCTTGCGTGGGCAAATCGAATGCTCATATCAGGGAGCTTAAGCATATATCAACCGCCGATTTCCGCAAGCACGCCACGCGTGCTGGATTACGATAGTAGCGGAGTATCGCCATCACCACCTGACGCGCTTACGGTGCTTAGAGTCTGCGTATGTACGACGATCGAAAAACACACATACGTGTGCACGCGTGCAGGAAATCGAAGCAGCAGCGCTATCGCCATTACCACCTTCCGCGCTTACGGTGCCTATAACCTCCGGACGCGCTACGTCGAGAAACACACCACGTGTGTTCATATGATATTCACAATCGTTAGGTATCCTATCTTCCATGATAGAAACGAAAAGACTAACACTGATACCGGGCGGTCCGGTAGGCGGCCCCCGGAAGGGTCGGAACGCAGTAACGCTTTACTGCGTGTTATTCCTCGACAGGTACTCCAACAGGGAGCTCGTCTCCGTGTACAGCGACTGGGCGAACGCAGAGGCGTTCCGAAACAGCTCTCCGAGGAAGCTCTACATAGAGCCCGAAGAGGTACGCGGAATGGACGACGACAACACCCTGTGGTGCTCCAACGAATGGGGGCCGGGAGGAGTCCTCTCCTTTATCAAGCTGCACAGGACATACGACGAGGCGATGTACGCATCCGACGGGCGCGGGAAACCGACGCCGGTAAGGGTGTCCGACCTCGGCATGATCTACGATAGCTGATCCCTTGAATAAAAGAGCGGCGGAGATTCATCTCTCCTGCCGCCCGGCACAGTGTTCGAGATACGAAAGCCTATCGAGCCGCCCCCGCGCGGAAACTGTAGAGATGCGTCCCCGCCATATCGACGCGAGGCGTTTATTCCTTTGCCTGTAATCTTTCATCCATCCTTAGAAAAAGACCTGTCGCGGCGAAGCCATGCGAAGCCGGAGGGCAATTCCGAGCGTGTGAGCATTCGGACTCTATAAGCCGTCCCGCCCTCTGAATCCCCTCCCCCTCCCAGGGGGAGGGTCAGGGTGGGGGTCACATTAAAAGTCTGTCATTCCTGCAACGATTTCGAGCGAGCTAGGAATTGGACGCCCTTGTTTAAATCCTGGACGCTGATCTGGTACAGCGCATATCCTTCGACAGAGGTAAATAGGGGGGATTTTGTATTTAGTCTGTCATTCCTGCGTAGGCAGGAATCCATTCAGTTAAAAAACAAAGTAGTACTTTGAGCAATTCCCATCTCCGCTGGCATTGCCCGCCCGCTGGAGAAATTCACGCCGCTCTTGTAAAATATTGCCGAATTTATGCCTACACCTAAAAGGGGAATATTCTCATTCGCGTCTTCGCTGCTCGGCGGCCGTAAGGCCGGGGGCGAAGCCCCATCCGCAAGCGGTCTCAACCTGAAGGCGGGCGAGCACTTCGCCGCCGGCGGCTATGCGAACGCCCTGGCCGCCTACGACGCGGCCCTTGCCGCCGACCCGGAATACTACCCCGCATGGATGGGAAAGGCCGAAGCCCTCACGGCCCTCGGGCAACGCGCCGGGGCCGCCGAGGCATACGCCGAAGCCGCCCGGCTCTCCCCCGAATCACCGGACGCATGGGCCCGCATGGGCGACGCGCTCTACGATATAGGAGAGGACGAAGAGGCCGTCAAGGCATTCGACAAGGCCCTCGCGGCCGACCCGCGGCACCATCACTCCTGGACGAGAAAGGGCGACTCCTTCATGCGCCGCGCCGACTACTACAATGCGCTCGAGGCCTATAGCCGCGCGGTGACCCTCGTCCCCGAAAACCACTTCGGCTGGTACAGGCTCGGATCCGCCCACTACGGGCTCGGCAAGTTCCGGGACGCCGCCGATTCATTCTCCTACGCGGCGGGGCTCTCGCCCGCCTACCGCGACGCGATCTATATGTACGCCCAGTCGCTCGCCGGAATGGGCAGGCTCGAAAAAGCCGTCGAGGAATATGACAAGGTGGTGGGTATCGACCCTTCTTACGTGGACGCGATGGTCGGGAAAGGCGTTGCGCTGTCCCTTCTCGGGCGGCACGACGATGCGTTCTCATCTTTCGACAGGGCGATAAAGCTCCGCCCGGATTACTACCTCGCATGGATAGCCAAGGGCGACGCGCTCTACAAGATCGGCAAGCTCCGCGACGCCGCGAGCGCCTTCGACCTCGCGCTCAAGTTAAAGCCCGACGAGCGCCGCGCCGCGATGAAAAAAGGCGACGCCCTTAACGAGCTCGGGAAGTTCGCGGCGGCGGCCGAGGCGTACGGCACCGCCATAGCCCTCGGCGGCGAAGACCCCCACGCACTCACGAGGCAGGCCGACGCGCTCTCCGGCCTCGGGATGCACGGGAAGGCCGTCGAGCTCTACAGGCGGGCTATCGAGATGCGGCCAGAATTCTTCGGCGCGTGGAGGGGCGAGGGCCTTGCGCTACTTGCAATGAATAAACCTTCCGAGGCCGTCGAAGCGCTCGACCGCGCGGCCAGGCTCAAGCCGGACGACCCGCTCACGTGGACGGGCATCGGCGACGCGCTCTCACTGCTCGGGAAGCTCGAAGACGCCGTCGGCTCGTATATGCGTGCGGCGGCGGTAAAGGCCGAGCACGCGCCCGCTTGGCTCGGGCTCGGCGAGGCGTTCCTCCGCGCGCGAAAATTCGACGAGGCGGTCTACGCCTTCGACAGGGCGGCTTCCATAGACGGCGCGCTCGCCCGGGCGTGGAGCGGAAAGGCGGAGGCGCTCATAAAATCCGGGGATGACGAAGGCGCGGCCGGGGCGTTCGCCAGGGCCGTGGAACTCGCCCCCGGCGACTTCGACACGAGCCTCGGGCTCGCCGGGGCGCTTTACGGCGCAGGCAGATATACCGAGGCGGCGGACGCATACGACGCCGCGATAAAGCTCTCGCCCGCGAGCCCCGCCGCGTGGTACGGCCTGGGCGCGGCGCGGCTTGCAACGCACAACTACGCCCCCGCGCTCGAATCCTTCGAGAGGGCGCTCTCTTTCGACCCCGGCGACGCCGCTGCCCATAACGCAAAGGGAGCGGCGCTGCTCCAGCTGGGAAGATATGAAGAAGCGCTTGCGGCGTTCGGCGAGGCTATTGCGATCAACCCGGAAAACGCTGCCGCCTGGTGCAACAAGGCCGCAGCGCTTGCGAGCCTCCGCCGCTACGACGACGCCATCGACGCATGCGCCGAGGCCGTAACCCTCGAAGGCTGGTGGAGCGCCCCGCGCATACGCCTCGCGGGGATATATCTTACGCTCGGCGATACCGAAAACGCGTACTCCATCCTGCGAGCCGCCGTGGACAAAATCGGCGGGAACGCCGAGCTCCTTTCAGCGCGCGGAAATATAGAGCTGGAGCGCCAGGATTACAGCGCAGCGGCCGAGTCGTTCAGGGAAGCGGCGGCGCACGACCCCGGCGACCCCGGGCATCTCCTCTGGCAGGCGTACGCGCGGTTCCTCGCTTTCGAAAGGCCCGGCGCGGAAGACGCCGCCTTCAGGCAGAACCTCCTTTCCGTCGTCGCGCTCCTGGAGAAGGCGCAGAATCTCGTGGATGAAAAAGAACCTGAAGCCGAGGCCCCCGCCCTCCCGTGGATGATGAACGGGCACGAAACGCCCGGGCTTGAGACGCTCTCCCTCCGCGCGAAGATACTCCACTTCACGGCCTACTGCTACTACAGGCTGAAATATTACGGCAACGCCCTTAACGCCCTCGCCGAATGCTCGAAGGAAGACCCGTCCGGCGAAACCGGCGCGCGAAAGACCATCGCCGAGATATGGAAGAACAAGCTCAAGCCGCCGTTCTGGAGGTGGTGGCTGTCCGATCCTGTAAACCCGTGGCCGAAGCGGATCGCATTCGGCGCGCTCATCCTCTCGCTCGTGACGCTTCTCTTCATACATCCGCTCATCTGGCGGCTCATCGCGCCCTACGAAATCAACTGGACCCTCTACGCGACGCTCACCTTCGTCGTCATCGCGCTCATCCTCCTGCCGCTTTTCGAAAGGACCCGCGACTCCGAGTTCGAGTTCAGCATGAAGCCAGACTATACGCTAAGCCCCATGATCTCCACCGTCAGCATCGAGGATCATATGAGGGACAAGCGCCGGCGCGACCGCCTGGCGTCCGCCGAAAAGCAGCGCGTGAAAGCCCCCTCCCCGCCAAAGACGCGCTGAAACCTCCGCGACCCCACCCATCTGTCATTGCGAGCGAAGCGAAGCAATCTCTCTTTTCACCCCCCTTAGAAAAAGGAGGGTCTGGGGGGATTTAGTAGTTATGGTTGTCGTCATTCTGAACTACGATTTCGAGCACGCGAGGAATCGGACGCCCTCACTTATTCCCTCGACGTTCTTCCAGTACCACGCCTCCCTCCCGGAAAATCCCCCATTTTGCCACAGCACCCCTCCGTGGTACACTTTTGCCAACGTAATCCACTGTGCTGGCACGCGCGCCGGCGCATGGCGGCATGGATGATACTGTCCCACAAATACAAATTCATCTTCATCAAGACCAGGAAGACCGCAGGCTCCAGCATTCAGATTTACCTCTCCCATCTCTCTGGCGAGGACGATATCGTCTCCCCCATCGACAAGCCCGAGCAGGAATATCATCCCCGCAATTTCAGGGGCCTTTTCAACCCCCTCCCCGAGCTGGCCGACAAGACCACGGCGCGCCAATACATGCGCACCCTCTGGCGTTTCGCCACGCTCAAGAAATTCCATTCGCACATTAAGGCCCGTGATGTCAGGGACAGGATCCCCCGCGAAATATGGGACAGCTACTACAAGTTCACCGTCGATCGGAACCCGTGGGACAAGGTGCTCTCGCACTACCACTTCGTCCGGCAGAGGTACGCCCGGTACGACAACAACATAACCTTCGACGAGTATTTGAAGGTCGCGGAGCTGCCGTATAACTATACGAAGTACACGGACCGCGACGGGAAGCTCATGGTGGACCGCGTCATACGCTACGAGAGGCTGAACGAAGAGCTTGGCGAAGTGTTCGGAATGCTCGGCGTGCCTTTCTCTGGTACGCTCGGCGCTACCGAAAAGTCGCATTACCGCACCGACAGGCGGCCTTATCGTGAAGTCTACACCCCGGGCTGGAAGGACGCGGTCGAAACCCTCTTCCGCCCCGAGATCGACCTCCTCGACTACGACTTCTAGGCGGGCCACGCGTGCAGGAAATCGAAGTGGCAGGGCATCGATGTTACCAACAGCTACACTTCTGGCAGATTAGCAACTTCATAATCAGTATAATCCGTCATCCTGAACTTGATTCAGGATCTCGTATTATCTTTTGTCTTTGCTTTATATCCCCCTTAGGAAAAGGGGGAAACATAGGGGGATTTAGTCTTTATAGTCTGTCATTCCTGCGAAGGCAGGAATCCATTCAGTTAGTCCTTCTATATTTATTCTTTGTCTTTGCTTTTAAAGGCTGGATTCCCGATACAAGCACTCGGGAATGATAAATGTAGGGATAATTCCCTTTGGAGAATTACCAGAAGAGATCCTGAATAATCGGCCAGGTACATCCAATTCCTCACTCGCTCGAAATTGTTGGGAATGACATGCCGGGCGGTTCAACCGCTCAAACCAAACCAATCCCTCAATCCCCCACCGACTCCATCCCCGGCGACGGCGGCTCTATGCAGCAATAAAAAGCCCCGTTAATCGTGTAGCAGCTCTGGTCCGAATCCGGGCAGGCCTTCGCCGGGCTGCAGTCCGCGGGGACGCATATGTCGGATATGGTGGGATCGGACGGTGCAAGCGGAATCTCCTCTACGTCGTCGCCGCCACCGTTGCCGTTTCCGCCGTCATCGGCAAGCGCGGACGAGAGCGGAAAGGCAAATAGAAACAGAAACAAAGCGATCAGAAAACACTTCGATAGTTTTTCGAATAACGCGATCATGAAAGCCTCCCCGGCATAGCCGAATGATGATTAATTTTACATCGGCCGGAGAAAAACAAACAGTAGTTTCAAATGCCCGTATTATCGGCACCACTTTTCCATTCGATTCTTTGAAATATATATCACAGTTAAGTAAATTATTTTCAACTAAAAGCGAGCTCTCCCTCAAATGCCTGAAAGCGTAACGAGCATATTTCCATGGTTTATAGCATTCTTTTTTCTTGCTCTGGTTGTCGGTCTTATATATCCACCACTAATTCTGTTTTGGACGCAAAACAGAACGCGCGCAAAGGCAGCCTCGTTTTGCGTATTCGGGATGCTAATTTCCTTTGCTTTAACTTTCTTCACAAATAATACCGATCCGGAATATAGCATATTTGACAGAGTTGTGTCCTTATCTTTCGTTTTTGGAATTATCGGTCTCATAGCGCCCAGTCTGGTTATTCCAGTAGACATTTACCAAAACCGTAAGGTTTCCTCTCTAGTGTACTTTTCTATCAGTTTTATTTCCGCCATCTGCCTAATTTTAGTGGACACGGAATGGCACAATCACGAATTGAACAACAATACCAATACAGCGTCATCGGCTCTTAATTCAAACCCTTCTCCTGTTTCGAAAGAAGAAGAGAACCTGAATAAAATGATTCCGCTTATCGTATCAGGCTGGGCGGAGACAAATCTGCCACGGCTCAGAATGTTCAACATCACACATGGAATAGACGGCGGATACAACATTTACATTGAGATCAATGCAAAAGAAGATTCAGGTTGGAAGCTATGGCATTCTAGTCTCGAAAGAGAGATGTCTGAAATATATTTGGAACTGTACACGAGCGGATATGACATCGGGAGAATCAAAATTGCGGGATATACTGCTCTTGATGACGTCAACGGTTTCAGACACGAAGTACCAATCTGGATTACGGAAATGGACCGGAAGACAGCATCGAAAATAAACTGGAATGCGGATGAAAACGACCTGCAACAAACAATCCTGCCCGGGCGATGGACTACAACTTTCGCATTCCCCCCAATACAGAGGCTCATAAATGAATAAAACCTATTTGTTCAGGTCAAGAATATGGCTCTAATAAAATGCCCCGAATGCGGAAACGACGTCAGCTCGCTCGCGAGGATGTGCCCCAACTGCGGCTACAACATATGGATCTTAGGTAGAAATAAATTCGCCAGGAATATAGTTGCAATCGGTGAAAACGATTCGAAGACCTTTCGAATCGGATGCCTTATCACATTGGCTATCCTGGTGCTACCAATCTGGTGCTACCAATAGTGTATGTTCTCATAAAGGATGCAGGCAGAAAAAATGAACTTGACCACTTGAAACAGACCGGTCAGAGAGCGGCTTCCGAGAAAACCGATACTACACAGCATGGTATAACCGGGAACGAACCCTTGTACACTACAGAGTGGATAGTTGAAAATGGAAACGAGCCTGAAGACGATTTCAGCTATCGGATGTACAGACTATCTTCAAATGAATTCCAGGGGAAAACTGAGTTGTCACAGCCTTCTATTGTTATCGCATGCATAAACAATCGCACTTATGTCTGGATTAATCTAATTTCTTCTATAGACCCTGAACTCGGACTGGATAAAAAGCACTCAGTTCGCATCAAACTGGATAATGATAAATCTTTTGCAGAGAACTGGGAGGATCTTATAAATGACGAAAGCATATTTGCGCCGAACGCGATCCCCCTGGCAAGGAAGATGGCCGAAGCGGACAGCATGCTCATAGAATTCACACCGTATAACCAGAACACGGCCCTCCTTCGTTTCGACCTCAGGGGTTTAAAACCCCACCTCGAAGAGCTCGCCAGCGAATGCGGCTGGAAGCTTAGTCAGAAAGATTGATCTCCCCTCCCCCTTCACGAAGGAGGGGAGCCTCTCTCGACCTTAAATCAAGCCGGGATCATCATCCCCCAATCACCTTATCTCCCCTCCCCCTTGGGAAGGGGGAGGGTCAGGGTGGGGGTTGAACCGCCGAAGGTGATTTATCGAATCTTACGCGCTTCGATTAATTAAAGCATCGACTATGCTACGTCGATTTCCAGCACGCGTGGCGTGCTCAGGCCGCCGCCTTCCTTCTCCTCACCGCATAGAACGCGCCTATAAGCGCGAACCCCGCCGCGGCCGCCATCATCCCCCACTCAGAGAGCGTCGGAATGCTCGCGCTGGTGACATTATATACCGTGCAGACCGTCGGAGACCCTGGGTCGAAACAGTCCTGGAACCATCCGGTGGACAGAGAGATAATCTCGATACCGCCGCCCGGCTCGCATTCGATCCTGTCGAAATGCCATCCCGCCGGTGGAAACTCTACAACATATCCGGGGCCGAAAGTTGCGAAGCCCGTCTCCGTAACGCCCGCAAAGAGCGTGTATTCGAACGGCCCGCCCGTATCGAACCCCTCGAAACGAAACGGCGCGTCGCCCGCCCCCGGCGCATCGACCGTAATGGTAATCTCGCAGTCGGACGGCTGGGCAAGGCCCGTATCGGCCGTGGAGAAAAACGCTGCCACTGCAAAAAGCGTAACGAGTACAGCCAAATACGATTTAAGCATTCTGTCCATCGAATCCTCCGTAAAAGCGGTTGTTTTCAGGCACTATAAGGAGTTTTATAGCCGTTCTCATCCGCCGTCAACTGCCCCCAGGCACACCGTGCGAGCAGCTCGCAGGAAGAATACGTAGCATGGTTTAGGCCTCATAACACCATTCCCCCCTTAGAAAAGGGTGTCAGGGGGATTTAGCTTTTAGTCTGTCATTCCTGCAACGATTCCGAGAGTGCGAGGAATCGGACGCCTTTGAGCGATTGCACGAAAAGATCTACAGTACGGCTCGAAAGCTAATCAAATCAAAATAGCAGGAATCCATTCAGTTAACCCTTTTCCGCCAGCAATCCATCAAGGATTTTGTCATTGCGAGGGAGCGTCTTACGCGACTGCGGCAATCTTTTTTAATCCGTCATCCTGAACTACGATTTCGAGCAAGCGAGAAATCGAGTGCCACTGGCCGACTCTTCAAAAGTTCATTTAGTACCCCTCCAGAGTACAACAAACTAAAAATTCAGGATCTCATCTTTTGCCTTTACCCCCCCTTGGAAAAAGGGGGGGTAGGGGGGATTTAAAATAAAAATGCACTTATGCGTAAAAAGTTACATGCAGCACCTATTAGATTTCCCGCAATCATGACCTGCGTAGTGTGCCTTTCCAATATTGCGCCTCACCCGCTATCTTCTCCCTTCGCACCGCAGGCGAAACCGCTCGGCCTCTGCCACGCCGATTGTCAGCACACACAGTGTGCGTGCGTTATTATATGGCACGTTGTGATTACTAAGTAAGCACCCCGCGCCCTCCCGGAATTCCATTGTGCAACTGCTAACAACGAAACCCCCGTTAATCCTTGGGTTTTCTCTAAAACAGCATAAATGGCACGAATATTGCTCTAATTATCAAGCAAGTAGTTGCCATCGCGGACATGCAAAGAGTTAAACGCAAACGCGAAAAGGTTACCAAAGAAAAGGCGGGTAGCCGGGCGGGATACGGGGTCGTTTGAAAAATCTCTTTTCAAAGGAGGAGAGTATGAGAAACGACAGCATATCAGCATCCATCAAGGCAGCGTTCAATCTGGGCGTCTGGATCAGGAAAAACGCCCCTGCCGACAACATATTCGAGGCCGGAATGTGCCTCCGAGAGACGATCTTCTACAACATCGACAAGCCCCAGGGGGGCCAGGCAAAGGAAGTCGTCAACGCTAACGTCGACTACCTTCTCCAGGTCGCTCTTCTCGGCTACCTGATGTCCGGCATCTGCACCTACGACGAAGCGGTAAAAGACAAGATCCCCGAGCTCATCGAGTCCAAGCTCGTAAGCGAAACATACATAGACGACTACTCGACGTTCAAGGGCGAAGTATCGGAAACGAAAGAATGGAAGCCGGCCAGTCCGGTAAAGACAGCGGGCATAAATTGAAAAGTAAGATGACTCATTTCTTCGATACCTCCTTATGTGTAGCGGACGGCGGGAATAATAGAGGAGATTCCCGCCACCCGCTTACTCGAAATAAATGCTTTGGAGCGAAATGGGTGCTTAACGAAAGTCTCCAACACCTTTAGCCTAGTCCCGGGCCATCCCCCCTGTCTCTTATGGCCCGGGACGTTCTTTTTTTAGTGCCGGTTGCGGCTGAATGCGCCCCCTCCGGCGGATGGAAGGCGGTTCGAATTAATATGAAGTGCTCGGGATGATATAATATGCGTATGGTCACGTATTATAAGAACTACGATACTGGCGGTTTCTTCGATGAATACTTCACAGAAGAAGGCGATCCCAGGCCCGGCGCTTCGCTTCTCTTAAAGCGGATAGAGGACCTTCCCAGAGGCGAGCTCCTCCGCCGCCAAAAGGCGACGGAGGCTCGGCTCTTCCAGATGGGAGTAACGTTCACAGTCTACGGCGAGGACGAGGGCACGGAGCGGATATTCCCCTTCGACATCATCCCCCGCGTCATCGAGCCCAACGAATGGGACGTCATCGAGCGCGGGCTGAAACAGCGTATTTACGCCCTGAATCTGTTCATCGACGACGTCTATAACGACCGCAAGATACTGAAAGACGGCGTAGTCCCCGAAGACTTGCTTATGTCGAGCAAGGTCTACCGCCCGCAGTGCGTCGGGTTCCACCCGCCGCGCGGGATATGGAGCCACATAACCGGGACTGACCTCGTCCGGAACGGCGACGGCGAATATTATGTGCTCGAAGACAACCTCCGCTCGCCGTCTGGCGTCTCGTACGTCCTCGAAAACAGAGAGGTGCTGAAACGCACCTTCCCCAAGCTCTTCGAAGACTTGAAAATACGCCCCGTGGACAATTATCCGAACAGGCTCCGCGACACCCTCGGCTACGTCGCCCCCAACGGCGTCCACTCGCCGAACGTCGTCCTCTTGACCCCCGGCATATACAACTCGGCCTATTTCGAGCATTCGTACCTCGCCCAGCAGATGGGCATCGAGCTCGTCGAGGGCTCGGACCTCGTCGTCTCGGACGGCTACGTATTCATGAAGACGACGCGCGGCCTGCAGAAGGTGGACGTCATATACCGCCGCATAGACGACGACTTCCTCGACCCGCTGACGTTCCGCCCCGATTCGCTCCTCGGCGTCCCGGGGATAATGGACGCCTACAAGTCCGGGAACGTCGCGCTCGTCAACGCCATCGGCACCGGCATAGCGGACGACAAGATAATCTACGCATATGTACCCGAAATCATTAAATATTACACCGGCGAAGACCCGATACTCCCCAACGTGCCGACCTATGTCTGCTCGCGCGAGAAAGACAGGTCGTACGTCCTCGAGAACCTTAAAGACCTGGTCGTTAAGCCCGCCAACGAATCCGGCGGCTACGGGATTCTGATAGGGCCGAAGTCGACCCGTACGCTCCGCGAGAAGTTCCGGAAGCTCATTCTGTCCGACCCCCGGAACTATATCGCCCAGCCGACGCTCTCCCTTTCGAGGGTGCCCGTCCTCGCGGGCGACCGCTTCGAGGGACGGCATGTGGACTTCCGCCCTTACATCCTCTACGGCGAGGATATCTACGTCATGCCCGGCGGCCTGACGAGAGTCGCCCTCAAAAAAGGCTCTCTCATCGTCAACTCCTCGCAGGGCGGCGGAAGCAAGGACACCTGGGTGCTAAGGGACATCCCCTGAGCCGCACCCCGGCGCGCACTAACAAATAATCAGGAGAAGATGGTATATTAATCGACAATGCTCAGCAGGGTAGCGAATAGCATCTACTGGATGTCACGATACATAGAAAGGGCAGAGAACGTCGCGAGGTTCATTGAGGTGAACCTCCACCTCATGCTCGACAGGCCGGCCGGCGCGGAGCACTCCGAACAGTGGGAGCCTCTCGTCAGCACGACGGGCGACCTCGACCCTTTCCGCGAAAGGTACGGCGAGGCGACCAAGGAAAACGTCCTCCGGTTCCTTACATTCGACAAGGAGAACCCGAACTCTATCCTTTCGACGCTCACACGCGCGCGCGAAAACGCCCGCACGATCCGTGAGACCATAACCTCCGAAATGTGGGAGCAGATAAACAAGTTCTATTTCTTCGTAAAAGAGTCCGCCTACAGCGACGCGGCCACCGACACCCCCCAGGATTTTTATTCGAAGGTGAAGATGGAGAGCCACCTCTACGCCGGCATAGCCGACGCCACGATGAACCGCGGCGAGGACTGGCACTTCGCGCGCATGGGCAAGCTCATAGAGCGCGCCGACAAAACGTCCCGAATCATCGACGTCAAATACTTCCTCCTGCTTCCGAAGCCCGAGGACGTCGGCACTCCGATAGACAACATCCAATGGGCGGCGCTTCTGAAATCCGCGAGCGCGCTCGACATGTACAGGCGTAAATTCGACCACATCTCGCCCGAGAGGGTTGCGAGCTTCCTCATACTCGACCGCAATTTCCCCCGCGCGATACTCTTTTGCATCATGGTCGCGGAGAATTCGCTCCACGCCATCACCGGCTCGCCTGCGGACAGCTATCAGAACGAGGCCGAAAGGCGCATGGGGCTCCTTCACTCAGAGCTCGTTTTCGCGAGCCTGGAAGAAATAATAGATATCGGCCTTCACGAATACCTGGACACGTTTCAAACGCGGCTTAACAGGGTGGACGACGCCATAAGGAGATCGTTCTTCTCGATGGAGCCGGTAAAGGCGAAGGGCGGAGGTGCTTCACAGTGACTTTTTGCGTAGGCATGAAGGTGCGTAAGGGGCTCGTGGGGATCGCCGATACGCTCGTTACGACAGGGGCGGAGAGCATAACGGCGAGGAAAGTTACGATACACCAGTACGGAAGGCATTCGCTCTTCCTGATGACGTCGGGCCTAAGGTCCGTCCGCGACAAGGCGCTCACGTATTTTAACGAAGTGCTCGAGCAGGACGACTCCACGTTCGACAAGCTGTACAAGGCCGTAAACGCGTTCGCCCAGCAGGTGCGCCGCGTCGGCGAGGAAGACAGGACCGCGCTCGAAGAGGCCGGGCTCCACTTCAACCTCTTCTCGATAATCGGCGGCCAGCTCGAAAAGGACGTCGAGCACAAGCTCTACATGCTCTACCCCCAGGGCAACTGGGTAGAGGTCGGGCAGGGAACGCCGTACTACCTCATCGGCGAGTCGAGCTACGGGAAGCCCATAATGGACAGGGCGCTCTCCTACGAGCTCAACATGGAGACGGCGCTCAAGATAGGCTACCTCGCGTTCGACGCGACCAGGACGAGCGCGATAGACGTCGACTTCCCGATAGACGTCGTTCTTTACAAGGCCGACACGTACGACATCGTAGAGCACAGGTACGAAAGGTCCGAGCTCGTGGCGATGTCCGACTGGTGGCAGAAAAGGCTCCGTGAAGGGATAAGGGAGCTTCCCCACGACTGGGTGAAGGCGGCTTTCGACAAACTCGAACAGAAGTCATAACCTGTAAAGGAATTGATTCATGCGAATATCCATAACCCATAACACGACCTATAAATACAACGACTCGGTCTTTTTAGACCCGCACATAATCAGGCTGAAGCCCAAATGCGACGCATCGCAGGAGCTTATTAGCTTCGAGATAGAGATCGACCCGGCCCCCGAGGGCACTGCGGAGATCGTCGACGTCGCCGGGAACGACAGCATATGCGCGTGGTTCTCGGGCAAGCACGGACACCTCCACTTCACCACGAGGTCCGTCGTCGATACGCGCCGGAAAAACCCCTACGGCTACATCATCACCGAGCCGGGCGTGGCTAAGATCCCGGCGTTCTATCCGAAGTATTATGTCCCGGCGCTGAGGGCGTTCATGTCGAGGAACACAGAGCCCGACGGGCCGATGGACAAGTTCGTATTCAAAGTCTTCGAGGAATCGGGCACCGACACTCTCGCATTCCTCGCGGCGCTCAACACGCACATCTACAACGACTTCGAGCAGGTCATACGCCACGAAGGGCCGCCCTACCCCGCCGAGGTCACCATAGGCTACGGACGCGGCGCATGCAGGGACCTCACCATGCTGTTCATCGAGGCGTGCAGGTCCGTGGGCCTCGCCGCCAGGTTCATCAGCGGCTACCGTGAAGCCGAGCTCATGAGCGGCGAAAGGCAGCTCCACGCATGGGCCGAGGTCTACCTCCCGGGCGGCGGATGGAGGGGATACGACCCTTCTAGCGGCCTCGCCGTCGCCGACTCCCACGTCACCGTCGCGGCAGGGGTTATCCCCGAGGAAGCCGCGCCCGTCTCGGGATCCTACAGGGGCAGCGGCGCCCGGTCGATAATCGACTTCGAGATAGAAATCGAGGCTGAAATCCCCGCCGAGGAAGACTAGGCGGCACGCCTCTCGTGAATGGTCAGACGTCGCGGCGCTTGCCGTGACACCACATTTCCGCAATCCTTGGAGTTTGTCATTCTGAACGACGATTCCGAGCGAGCGAGGAATCACCACTTTTCTGTCATTCCTGCGAAGGCAGGAATCCATTCAGTTAATCCTTATATCCGAAATCACAGGTACAATTCTGAGTAAGCGAGCAACGTACCTCTATTCCGTCATTCCTGCAACGATTCCGAGCTAGTGAGGAATCACCACTTTTCTGTCATTCCTGCGAAGGCAGGAATCCATTCAGTTAATCCTTATATCTGAAATCACAGGTACAATTCTGAGTAAGCGAGCAACGTACCTCTATTCCGTCATTCCTGCAACGATTCCGAGCGAGCGAGGAATCACCACCTTTCTGTCATTCCTGCGAAGGCAGGAATCCATTCAGTTTCAACCAAGATCCGAGTACAGGTCTCTCCAGTCGAGATTGCTTCGACGAATGAGATTGACCTTCCACTGTCTCTTCCATCTTTTAATCACCTTCTCCCTTTCTATCGCCGAATTGATGTCGTTCGTATGCTCGTAATAAACCAGCATATGGACTTTATATTTCTTTGTGAACCCTTCGATCAAATCGTGTTTATGCTCGAACACCCTTCTTGCAAGATCGCTCGTTACCCCGACATATAATGTGCCGTTCTTTTTACTGGCCATGATGTACACGAAGTAGTCGTTAGACATCGAAGATAATTTATCCGGAGTGTGCAATAAAAAAAGTGAAGCAAAGACTGGATTCCCGACAAAAGCATTCGGGAATGACATACATGGGCATCGCTCGCAATGACGCACGTGAACATGCAGCCAATATGCTGAATTCACCAGCCGCACTGCGGCTGGTCATCGCACCGTTGTTGCTGCGCCGTATTCCCGCAGGTGCGGCCCGCACACGTAATGTGATTTTCGACATAGCACGTTAGGAGTTTGCAGGCACCGGGAGCGCGTCAGGTGGTTGTGGCGATACGCTGCTACTTCGATTTCCTGCAGGCGTGGCCTGCTCGATTGCCCGCGGCTGCGAGCCGCCGCCGAACCTTTTTGAAGCCCTCCGTTACCTACCGTAAAAAAGGTGAGGAGGTATTTAAATGGACGGTAACCTTAACAGAACTAACGGGAGCGCAAAATCCATAGCGCTCCTTGGCTTTATAGCCATGGCATTCATGGTAATAGCCATGGCCTCGACCACGGCCCGGGCCGACATCTACCGCGGCTGCGCGGGATTTTTGGGAATCGCCGTAACCGGCGGCCAGGGCGTCGACAGCTCGCGCGGAACCACGAAGACGCTGGATGAGTTCGAGGGGCGAGGACAGTGCGATAACACAACGCAGGCCAACACCTGCCGCAAGCGCGCCATGGACAATGTCTTCCGCTGTGCGAACGACCTCTGGGCCATGCGCTGGAACCTTATCGGCGACCCGAGCGACGGACACCCCGACATGGGCATCCCCGTATCGTGCCAGGGGCGCGCGACAGGCGCCAAGAACGTCGGGCCGTTCCACAAGAACCCGTTCGGAAAGCTCTTCGACATAAAGCACGCGATCGAGTACGCAGCATGCTGCCAGCTCCAGCCGACGGCGAGCTCGCTCAACGTCGGCCTCTTCGTCAGCACTGTCGGCGACAGGGGCTGCGGTAAAAACGCCACGGGTTACGGCAGCTATTCGGAGCAGAGAACCCTCGAAAGTAATTACGTGGCCGACTGCGCGAGCCTCCGGGCGAGCGGCATGTGCGCTGTCCGCACGAACTGACCGGCTTCGAAAGTAATAAGATTGCCAGGCCGCCCGGCAGAGCCCCGGCGGCCTTCCCTTCCCCCGTTTGCCATCCCGCGCCGCAAAGTGTAAGTTCCATCCATGCGTCCTCTGCGCTTCGGGATATACGCCGGTGTTTTCTGGCTCCTGGGCTCGCTCCTTCTCGTGGTGCTGTCGGCCCTGGGCGGCGCGTCCGCCTCGTGGTCCGAGCTCGACTTCAGGCCGATAACGGCCCTCGTCCTCCTCGGTGCCGATGCTCTCGGGCAAGGCGCTGCGTTCGAAACGGTAATCCGGTACGCCGAGCACGGCATCCCCTTCACTGCGCGCAATGTTACGTTCGCGCTCGGGACGGCGGGCGTGGACGGCTTCGCCGCCGGGGTTTTGACGGCCCTGGTCTACAACGCCGTCGCTGCGGGGCGCTCCCTCGGCGCTGCGGGAAAGGCGCTGGCTTTCGGCGTCGGGCTCGGCGCGGCCCTCGGCCTATCGTCGTTCCTCCTGTCGGCGGTCGCCATAGAATACGGCTTCGACATAACGGAATTCGACTTCACCATCAGGCCCGTTTGGCTTACGCTAACTTCCTTCCCCGGCGCGCTCCCGTCGTTGAGAGATTCGTACCTCGTCTTCCCCGTTGACTATTCCGGGGCGGCGGCGTGGGGTGCGTGGGGGTTCCTGGACGGCCTCATAGGCGGCTTCCTCGGGGCCTGGATTATTCTCAAGATAAAGGGATATTTCGGAGGATAAGGGGGTCTGGAAATCGGGTGAGTCAGCACTCTATCATGACGCCGATCCGCTGCTTCATGACCTCGGCGATGGAGGACGAACGCTCCTTGGCGCGCTCGGCCACCGGGCCGTCGAACATCTCGTCAACCGTCTTGTTAAACAGATGCAGCCACCGCCTGAAGTGAAAGTGCTTCAACTTCACCTTCTGATTGAGAGCAAGATGTACGTTCATCACATGCGGCCCGCGCTTGTAGGCCGGCTTCTGGAAGAGCACCGTCTCCCAGAAATCGCTGATTATGGGCAGATGCTCGCGGAGGTCTATATCGACGCTGTCCGTGAACAGGAACCCTATAAACGGGTCCGTCATAAGCCTGTCGTAGAACCTCTCGACAAACAGCTCTATGTCTTCTCTTCCAGTAATATCGCGGGAAATGGCCGTGTAACCTCTAAGAAAGCATTTTACCAGATTATCAAAATCACGCACCTGTTATCAAAATCGCGGACGGCAGGGTCCATCTTTTTCTCTCATTCCCAACGGTTCCGAACGAGCGAGGAATTTCCATACTTCCGTCATTCCCAACGATTTCGAGCGAGCGAGGAATCGGACTCTCAAGTCTGTCATTCCTGCGCAGGCAGGAATCCATTCAGTTAAGCTTTTACTTTTATAGTTGAGGCCCCGAATCAAGCTCCAGGTCCAGCCGGATCAACCTGCAATTCCCGCCCTGAATTGTTTCACGTGTCCGGTTTATGATAGAATTTTCCAATATGGAAAACGCCGCGGAGTTCGCAAAGAAAGCCGGGCAAAAGGGGCGCGAAAATGGGCATCGAAGCGGAAAAGTATATGCGGGAGCTTGATGAAGAGCAGGTCCTGAGGACCCTCCTCGAGTCCACGTCGTCCGTCACGGGCAATCGGTTCTTCTATGCGATAGTCGAAAACCTCTCCAAAGCCCTCGGCACCGAGGGGGCCTGGCTCACGGTCCTCAACAAGGAAAAACGCACGCTCAAGGCCCTGGCCTTTCTGATGAAGGGCGAATGGCACGACGATTACGAGTACGACTTCACCGGCACGATCTGCGAAGAGGTCGTCATGGCCGACAAGCTCGTCCACTACCCCGACAACATAATGGACATCTACCCCCACAGCGACACGCTGAGAACCTTCAAGGCCGTGAGCTTCATGGGGGCGCCGCTCAAGGACGTGGACGGGACGACGCTCGGCTATCTTTCCGTGCTCGACACGCGGCCCATCCCCGCCGACGACCGCCTGAACGGCGTCTTTAACATATTCGCCGAAAGGGCCGTCGCCGAGTTGAGAAGGCTCCGCGCCGAGCAGAAGCTCCGCGAGCGCGAGGAGAAGCTGTCGAGCCTCCTCGATTCCGCCATGGATTCCATTATAGAGATGGATTCCGGCCTTCGCATGAGCCTCGTCAACTCCGCCGCCGAAAAGCTCTTCGGCTTCGGCGCAGGCACACTCGAAGGACACGATTTCGCGCGCTTCCTGACGAAAGAAAGCAGGGGCAGGCTGTCCGGATTGATAAAAGAGCTGGAAGCCCTTCCCGAGGGCCGGAAGAAGCTCTGGATACACGGCGGGCTCGGCGCCGTGACGGCGGACGGCTCGCCGTTCGAGGCCGAGGCCACCCTTTCGGCGTTCGACGTCGACGGGCAAACGTTCTATACGCTGATACTCAGAAATGTGAGCGAGAGGCTCGAGGCCCGGCGGCAGATAAGCTCGCTCATGGACGCGGCGAAGTACCTCGAAGAAGAGATCATGGAGCTCGGCAACTACGACGAGATCATTGGCCGGAGCCCCGCGATGACCGAAGTGCTCGAAGACGTCCGTAAGGTCGCCGGGACGGACGCTACAGTCCTGATTCAGGGCGAGACCGGGACGGGTAAGGAAGTGATCGCCCGCGCGATACACAAGGCGGGCCGCCGGAGCGCGCGGCCGATGATAAAGGTCAACTGCGCGGCAATTCCCGGCAGCCTGATCGAAAGCGAGTTCTTCGGGCACGAGGCCGGCGCGTTCACCGGTGCGACGAAAAAACGGGTCGGCAGGTTCGCCGCCGCCGACGGGGGTACGATATTCCTCGACGAGATCGGCGAGATACCTCTCGACCTCCAGTCGAAGCTCCTCCGCGTGCTCCAGGAAGGCGAGTTCGAGCCCGTGGGCAGCTCGCGCACGGTAAGGGTGGACGTCCGCGTTCTCGCGGCGACCAACCGCGACCTGAAACGCTCGGTCGAAAAGGGCGAGTTCCGCGAAGACCTCTACTACAGGCTCAACGTCTTTCCGATAAGCATCCCCCCGCTCCGCGACAGGGGCGGCGACATCGGCCTGTTCGCGCGCTCTTTCGCCGAAAGGTTCGCCAGGCGAATGGGCAGGGATATAAACCCGCTCACAGACGACTGCATCGAGAAGCTCCTCTCCTACCATTGGCCCGGCAACGTAAGGGAGCTCCAGAATGTCATAGAAAGGGCGGTCATCACCTCCACCGGCCCGGCGCTCGACTTCGGCCGCGCGCTGCCAGAAACGGTTATCGGGTCCAGAGAAGCATCCCGCCCGTCCGCGAGAGATACCGCATCCGTCTACAAGCTCGACGAGCTCGCGGAGCTTGAGCGTAACAACATCCGGAAGGCGCTCGAAGCCGCGCGGGGTAGGATCTACGGCCAGGGCGGGGCGGCAGAGCTCCTCGGCATGAACCCATCCACACTCCGCTCGCGCATGAAGACCCTCGGGATAAAGAAACCCTGAACGGGAACGACTTGCGTTCCGGCGAATCTATTAAGTATTTACGCGACCTCACCGCTAAATTTCGCGGTCCCGGACCGCTAAAATCCCCCGCACCGCGATATTTCGCGGTGCATAACGCACCCCTCGCTGCCTTTAGTCCACTGTAATCATTGCATATTCCATGGCAATCCGGTTCTGGCACGCTTTGTGTAATAAATCCCTCCGAATTCAAAAAACACACGGAGGTTATTAATATGTCAATCGATCAATCAAAGCTGGATCAACTTTTGGGAAGGGCGGTCGTGGATTTCGGGGCCGCGTTTCACGCCGGGCTGGTCGTCATAGGTGACAAGCTCGGGCTTTACAAGGCCCTCGCCGACGGCGGGCCGATGACCCCCGCCGAGCTCTCGGAAAGAACGGGCACGTCTGAAAGGTATGTCAGGGAGTGGCTATCGTGCCAGGCGGCCGGCGGATACGTTACATACGACCCCGCGGCCGGGAAGTTCGGCCTCTCGCCCGAGCAGGCCTTCACGATGGCCGACGAGACGAGCCCTGCCTTTCTGCCTGGTGCGTTCCAGGTGGCCGTCGCATCCGTCCGCTCGTACCCCGAGATAGAAGAGCGCTTCCGCTCGGGCGGCGGTTTTGGCTGGCACCAGCACGAGCACGGGCTCTTCGAGGGGACGGAGCGGTTCTTCCGCCCGAACTACATGGCGAACCTCACGGCTAACTGGCTGCCTGCCCTCGGCGACGTGGTGGAGAAGCTCGAAGCGGGTGCGCTCGTGGCTGACGTCGGCTGCGGGCACGGCGCCTCGACCATACTCATGGCGAAGACCTGGCCCAACTCGACGTTCATAGGATACGACTACCACGAGCCGTCCGTCGAGAAGGCCCGGCAGGCAGCCGAAAAGGCCGGGGTATCCGGAAACGCGAGCTTCGAGGTCTCGGCTTCGAAGAGCTATCCGGGGACGGATTACGACCTCGTAACGTTCTTCGACTGCCTCCACGACATGGGCGATCCGGTCGGCGCGGCTGCCCACGTTTTGAAGTCCCTCGCCCCCGACGGAACATGGATGATCGTCGAGCCCTATGCGAACGACAAATTTGAGGATAATATTAATCCTGTCGGAAGGGCTTACTACGGCGCGTCCACGCTGATATGCACCCCGGCGTCGCTCGACCAGGAAGTCGGGCTCGCACTCGGGGCACAGGCGGGCGAGGCCAGGATCAAGGAGGTCGTCACTAAAGGCGGCTTCACAAGATTCAGGCGTGCGTCCGAAACACCGTTCAACCTCGTCTTCGAAGCAAGGCCCTGACAATGAATTCCGGAATCAAGGTTTGGGGTATTGAATCCGGGCCCGGTCAGTCGTTGCGAACCTTCCTCCGGCCGGGCCCTTTTTTTGCGGACCACGTCTGCATGAATACGACGCCGCGGCAGTCCTGCTATTTCCACCCGACGCGCTTCTAGCGAATGAGCCTCCGAACACGCCATAGTTATTCTCACCTTTCGTTTGATAGGAAGAAACCTTTTTCTTATCCCCCCTTAGAAAAAGGGGGGTAAGGGGGGATTTATTCCTTAATTAATCTTGATATAGTTAATTCCATGCTGCGTTACAACAAGAAACTCCAGGCCAGAGCGCGCATTCTCAGAAAAAACATGACCGACGCCGAAAGAATGCTCTGGTCGAAACTCACCAGGAAGCAGCTTTCGGGTCTTCAATTCTACAGGCAGAGGATCATAGGAAATTTTATCGTGGATTTCTACTGTCCGAGAGCGAAGCTTGTTATAGAGGTGGATGGTGGGCAACACTATCACGGCAAGGTCGAGTCCAGTGACAAGATTCGAGACGAATCGCTCAAATATCTTGGATTAACGGTTTTAAGGTTTTCTGACAGAGATGTGCTGAAGAATATAGATGGAGTGCTTGAGGAGATACATATTAACCTCTCGTCTGAGATTTAAATCCCCCCTCGTTCCCCCCTTTTTCTAAGGGGGGAGGAAAGACATACCCCTCAATTGCTCCGAATGTCAGCGGACACGGTCCGCTACTCTCCCTTCTCCGCTATATACGCGCTGAACACCAGCGACTTCCAGAAGAGGCGCGGGTGCAGGAACCCGGCGCGCTGTATGAGCTCGACCATGCTCGCGTGGGATAGTATGTCGAGGTCCCGCCGCGTGTGGCCTACCGTCTCGTCGACGTCGGACTTCTCCCTTCTTTCGAGCATGTAATCCTCCCACGCCGTGACGAAAGATTCGAACTCGAACGAGCCCCTGTCGCCCGTGAAGTCCGCCAGGAGCAAAGTACCGCCGGGTCTCAGCCTGAAGTTTATCTCGCGGAGGAACGAAAGCTTCTGCGCGTAGGGGATGAAATGCATGACCAGCAGTGCGGTCGCGCCGTCGAACGCCTCCTGGAACACGTCGTTGATCGTGCCGTGGACGAGCTCGACCCTGTGCCCGAGCCCCCGCGCTTCCACCTTCGCCGTGGCGGTGTCGATCATGTTCTCCGCGATGTCGAACCCCGTCACGCGCCAGCCTGGGTTGCGCTCGGCGAGCGAAACCGTCTCGTTCCCCGTGCCGACCCCCGCGACCAGAACGAACGCGTTTTCTGGCATGCTGGTTTCCAGCAAATGACGCACCGTTTCGTGAAGAGCTGCATAGCCGGGGATTATCTTGAGCACGTCGGCGTCGTATACAGTTGCCCTTTCGTTAAATCTCTTTTTCGGATCGAATTCCTCTTTCATGAGTGATTAGTGTAATCCAAAATTCCGGACTTGCACGTCGGCGGACCGTGTCCGCTGACATTCAAAGTAGCGGGTGCATTGCTATTATCGTCAGACGCGCTTCAGGTGGTTCTTGGCAACCATGGCGCTACGTCGAAAAACACACTACGTGTGCCACGCGTGCAAGAAATCGAAGTGGCGGCGTATAGCCAACTACTCCATTAGGTATGTGTCATTCCCGAATGCCTTCATCGGGAATCCATTTCCGCCAGCAATCCATTAAGTGGTTTTGTCATCTCGAACGCATGTGAGAGATCTCATCTTTTATCTTTTTCATCCCCCCTTAGGAAAAGGGGGACAATTTCGAGCGAGCGAGGAATTGGACGCACTCGCTCAGATTCTCAATGTTAATCCAGTACCGCTATCAACCTGAAACAACGTAAAACTGGGGGGATTTAAGTCTTTATCCGTATGATTTCAAAAGCGAGATTGCTTCGCTTCACTCGCAATGACACACAGGAGGAAGCAGCATCCTTGCCCCCCTACCCTTCAAAGCCCCGCCAGCTCCGCGTGCCTGTCTAGCGCGGGCAGCACGACATCCGCCCCGCCGACGGGCGTCGAGAACACGATCCTTTCGACCCCCGCCTCGGTCAGCGTTTCGATGTCCTTGGGTGTGGCGCCGGGCAGCGACATGTACGTGACCGCAATCTCGTCCGGGTCCCTCCCGGCGTGCCCTGCAGCGTCCCTTAGCTCCACCACCAGCCGCCCCATATCGGCCGGCGGAATGGCTATGGGCACCCACCCGTCGCAGTACTCGATGACCCTGTCGAACGTCCGCGGCCCGAACCCGCCCATGTATATCGGGGGGTGGGGGTTTTGAACGGGCTTCGGATACGAGAGTATCTTGTCGAAGTCCACGTACTCGCCGTGGAACTCGGCCTCGTCTTTGGCCCATATCTCCTTCATGGCGAGCACCCGCTCGCGCATTATTCGCCAGCGCTTCTTGAAAAACGTCCCGTGGTTCGCCATCTCCTCCGCGTTCCACCCGCCGCCAATGCCGAATATGAACCGCCCTCCCGAAAGCGCGTCGAGGCTCGCGACCTGCTTCGCCGTCGTGATCGGGTCGTGCTCCACCACGAGGCATATGCCCGACGCTACGAGGAGCCGCGTCGTCGCCATGGCGGCCGCGGTGAGCGCGACGAACAGGTCGTACGTGTGCCAGTAGTGCTTCGGAAGCTCCCCACCCCCGGGGGGCGGGCTTATGCGCTTTACGGGAATGTGCGTGTGCTCGGGGAACCAGATCGACTCGAAACCGCGCGCCTCCACCTCGCGCGCAAGCTCCGAGGGATGCATGGCGTAATCGGTCGCGAATATCGATATTCCGAACTTCATTTGGAGCCTCCGGAGAATTCAGAGTATAGATATTTATCTATTTTACCGCGGAGGATATATACGTGTCACGATGCTTCGGAAAAAAGGACGAAATATTCTTAGTTGCCGGTTTCGGCGTGGGGTTCCCCTACCTGTGGTTCCGGGAATTGCCGTTCCTTCCGGTGCCGTTCCTGCGGGCGCCGTGGCCGTTGCGGCTGCCGTAGAGCTCGTAGACCTCTGTAGACATTATCTTCAGCCTGAAGCGCGGGTCGTATCCCTTCGTGCACTCGCTGCAGGAATAGCTCCGCTTCACCTTCCGGTAAAAATAGATCGTCTTGTTACACACCGGGCAAAGGCCTATGTACTTGCCGCGCGGCATCGTCAGCCCGTCCACAGGGGCGCATCTCTCGGGCCTGCACCCGACGCGCCGGGCGACGTCCCGCCAACCGTTGTCGTGATTGGTCTTTCCCGTTTCCATGTAATGAATCGCGTGCGCGATCTCGTGGAGGAGCGTGTCCTTCATCACCCGGTACGAGTTCGTGCTCAAAAAGGCGAGCGAGAGCGAGATTATTCTTTTACGGGGTTTACAGTATCCGAGGTGCCGCTTCTGGTTCGAAAACAGGAGCACCCAGTCCTCTAGACCCCATTTTTCTTGCTCTTTCTCCCAAAGTTTGATAATTCTTTCGGAAGACACCATGTCGGAATAGAATCTATTATACCGGTGTATAATCATTCTTACAGAGGGAATTAGCATGAGTGAAAAAAATTATTACTTCGTCATATCCATACCCCGGGACGAGATCATTGAGTACTCGACCAAACTGGGCTCTTACATTACGAAATTCTTCCCCGGAAGGACCAACCCTTATACGCTTAAGCCGCTGGAAATACAGGAAAATAATACGATAGCCAAGGTTACGATACGCGCCACGGAGGCCGAGATAAGGGAATTCGCCGACCGCTTTTTCGCCTCGGGCTACGAGCTCAGGGAAAAGGGCGGCGACGAGGTCGAGATTGCCCGCCCCCAGGGCCGCGGCGAGCCCCCGGCCGGCCGGGGGGACGGCTCACTGCATTAGGCGCGCCGCATGAATCATACCCAGCTCCTCTAACTTTCCCCTCCCCCTTACCAAGGGGGAGGGTCAGGGTGGGGGGTTTACCTTATCGCCAATTCATCAAGCCGACGCTTTACGGCGCCTGAGAGCATAGAACACACCTATCAGCGCGATCCCCGCAGCGGCAGCCATCATCCCCCATTCGGAGAGCGTCGGAATCGGATTCACATCCGGCCCGAGCTCGAACAACACGCTCTCGACCCCTTGATACACGTTCTGGGACGCCGTGATAATGCTCACCCTCCTTATAGGCTCCGTGTATTCGATGCCGAGGAACGTATCGAATTGGGCGCTTAACTGGATCGTAGTCTCCCCTATCACATTCGGCCCGTCGCCGAAAACCCGTACGGTAAGCTCCGAGCTGCAGGGGGTGCCGTCGGATAAACAGCCGGCCTCGAACCCCACGGCCCTCGCTTTAGAGGCAGGAAACACTATGTCGAAGCTCGAGACATCGATACTAGAAACCAATACGTTGGGCGGATTACCTCCGTTGGAAAAATCGGGACCCACGAGTGCGAAGAGCGCTGACCCGGGCGACTCATTCACAAGGAACGCAATGCCCGGGTTTATGAATCCCGGCGAAAAGCACTGGTCGTTGCTCTGCGAGTTGACCGGCGAGTCGCAATTGATGAATTGAAGCGCAGGGATCACCTGGCTGTTAAATCTCTGCTGGCTGAGTCCGGGGTTCTCGGCGACGAACTCATCGAAGCTGTCTGTGAACTCCGCGGCTGTCGACGGCAGAGCGAGCACGGCGAAAATAAAATAAGCGCAAATCAATAAGCGGGACTTCCGCAATAAATCATGCGATGCGAATATATTCATCCTAGATACCTCCCGGATTATTTTTTTTACGACTCAAATAATCGTGCGTTAAAAACGCTAAACAATCTGAGGTTGCCTTTTCTGATTCCACATCACCTGCTCTGCCTGCCTTCTCGCGTAAAGATTCAACCAAGCAGCAACCTCTGTCCTCATCGTTCTCTGTATCCACGGGACCGCCGCCCTACTCGTCTTGAGTGCACAAAAATCTAATACCGGGCAAGTCTAAACGGGTTAACAATTATGAATAAATCAAGGAATTACAAATACCATTATACTATATTCCAATGAAAATAATATGAAGTTTCGGACGGGCCGGTACGGCGAGTATTTTCAGTTGTTTCAGGGAGTTAAGCGTTTCGTTTTCACTTCCGGGCTCGATCGGCGGAGCCGGCACCAACGCAGGCAGGCGAGCATGCGGACGCCCTATACCGACTGCACGAGCGTCCATCCAGTACTGCTCGAAAACAGCTCAAAGCCAAAACAGGGTCAGTGCGGGGTTGAACCATGAAATGGCGACTGTGAATAAGGCACAGTTCGCACGTCATTCGTTATCGGCGCCACCCCCGCCACTTCGGTATACTGCACGCGTGGCGTGGACACGCAGTGTCGTTTTCGACATAGCACCGAAGCTGCAAAAATCATTGGAAGCGCGGTGGGGATAGTGGCCGCGACGCTGCTACTTCGATTTCCCGCGGACGTGGTCCGCATCAGGCCGACGCACTTTTCCACCGCGATAATCATCCCCCACTCTCTCAATCTTCCCTCCCCCTTAATAAGGGGGAGGGCATGGGTGGGGGTTTACCTTATCGCCAATTCATCAAGCCGACGCATTCCTTCTCCTGATCGCGTAAAACACGCCTACGAACGCAAACCCCGCTGCTGCCGCCATCATCCCCCATTCGGAAAGCGTCGGAATACTCGCCGACCCTCTCGGTCCACCCGGCGCCGCGCCGGGCTCGGTCTGCCCGAAAAAGACGCTCTGAACGCCGCGAACCTGCTGGGTTCCCCCCGCAGGCTCCAGGACCACTCGTTCGATCGACTCCGGGGTCATCATCCCGACGAACGTATCGAAATCGTTAGTAACAGAGATGGTGGTGAACCCGATGATCGAGCTGCTTCCGTAAATTTTGACTGTTACGCCTGTGCTGCAGGGGCCGTCCACCTCGGCGCAGCCGATGTTCAGGCCGACGTTGTTTACGGCGGGGGCGAAATTGATCACGAAATTGCTCTCGAAATTATTGTTGGTCAGCACGAAAGGAGGATTTTGCGATCCCCTCGAATCCGCCCCCAAAAGGAGAATGTTGTTGTCCGGGTCGGGGCTCTGGGTGAAAGATATGCCTTCGAGTATGTCGCCCGGCAAAAAGCATTCGTCGCTGCTGTTGCTGTTCACGGGAGTGTCGCATTCAAGGAAGCTGAGGCTGGGCGGTTGATTGGCGTGCGTAAAATCCTGAATCTCGATAACCGGGTTCCTGTTTGTGAACTCATCCTCGTTGTAAACGAACTCGATCTGCGCCGTCGCGGGCACGGACGAAAGACAGAACAAAGCCGCGATCACGGCGAGCACGGCGAAGCTCCTCCTAGGTGCGTTAACGTTCATTTTTATTCCCTCCATCGTTTTCTATTAAGATATTTCCCGATTTAGATCGGAAATGAAAGCTCCATGTTTCTAAAGGGTATACGTGGGAATCGGACTGATCGGATTTACGTTTGAGCCGGCAGGTTTTTAAAATCGAAGACTGCGACGGCAGCGGCCTTGAATCACAACATATGCGCGAGCTTCACTGGCTCGCGGCCTCTGCCTGAACCTTCCTGAGATTTATCTCGCTTATACAGTCGCTGACAGCCGGATAGGTATTGTCGAACTTGTTTATGCAGTAGGCCTTGATGCACGATGCGGAGCCCTTGCACTGGCTGATTACGAGGTCGAATATGCGCGCCTTGAGAGTCTCTGTGCAATACTCCGGCCACGCCGGGTCTTCCGGCAGGCCGGAGGGTCCGATGGCGCAGTTGTCGGCGACGCAGTCCGTGTCCTCGCCGCACGCCGCGTGTATCTCGTCGAGCCGCGCGCTGCGGAGCCTTGCTATCCGTTCAGCCTCGGCCCTTCCCGCAGCTTCGGCCTCGGCCCGCACCTGATCGGCGTTCTCCTGCAGATTCTGCGCAACGCTCTTCGCGCCCGGCTTGTCGAGCGTCAGCTTCTCCCAGTACCAGATCGTGACGGGCTGCCCGGCCGGGTCGATCTCGACGTAGGAGTTCTTTATCCACACATCCCCCGTCCGCCTGTCTATCTTGTGAACGACCGAGCCGTCCGGCGACGCGATAAGGTCATACCTCTCGCCGCCCGAGTAGAGCCCCGCCGCCGTTATAGCGCCGAGCAGAACGCCTATGAGTACGAGTCCGATTTCTTTCATTCCTAATCCGTGCATATGCTCAAAACCTCTTTGGGATTCTTACCATTTTACCTGAAGACGGGGGTGAAAAGACAGGCCCTTCGGCAAGCGGGGAGACGGGGGCGAAAACTACGTAAATACCGGGAGGCACATAAAAAAAACCCTCCCCCCTCCTTAACTACTAAATATGAGGGGCGAGGGTTAGAGAAGGGGATATTCAAAATTATTATACACGTTTCCGCCGATTAACAAAGGACTAATTTTTCGCCCTCCGAACCGGCCCGTAAATCAGGCCGCCGCAGGCCCCTGCGCATCATTCCGTATCCGGAGCAGCGCCGCCGCCGGGCGGAGGCGGAACGTATTCGAGCTCCATCTCGTTATTCCACGAGCCCGAGCCGGGACGATCCAGCTGCTGCATTCCCTCTTCTAGCGAATAGAAATATTCGCGGGTGAAAATGACGTCGTCGAAATCGTCGGCCGGATAAATCTGGTTAGACTTGTTATCCGCGCCGTCGGGCATGAAGGCCTTCTTGAAATAGTCGTCCGCGCGGGCCGTGCCGAACGCGGGGAGCAAGAACAGGAGGGCCAATAAGACGGTCGTTAATGCGGTTCTCATAGCGTCACCTCCTTTGAAAACCATATATCAAAAGGATAGCTCATAAACCGCAGGTCCGCATTAATTATCGTCGGGGCGGGCCACGCCCGCTGGAATTCGAAGTAGCGGTGCATTGCTATCACCACCCGCCGCGCTACAGCCGCTATAGTCTCCGGAGGTGCTACGTCGAGGAACACACTATGTGTGTGACCCCGGCCGCAGGCGCCGTCTCCCCGTGGGGAGAACCCCTTCTCTGTGGTCGTTACGGCACCCGGCCGGGGAATCTGGATAACCATTCCCCTGTTTATATATACGCAGCGTTGCACGAGGGCGGATTACCTCACCGGCGTGGATACAATGAAATCACAGCGCTGTCGGGTAAACTATTCGGAATTTCGCATACCCGCACTGGAGGCAGGCACATTGAAAAACATAATAACCCTCGCACTACTTCTATCCCTGGCGGCAATACTCCCGTCTTGCAGCGGCGATTCGGGCAACGCCCCGGAGGCCACGCCCAATGCCGCGCAGGCCGCGCCAGAGGCAGCCGAATCCGCGCCCGAGGACGCGGCGGCAGGTAAGCATAACTTCAGGGTTCCCGTCTGGGGTATGACCATGGAAGAGGTCTTGAACGTAGAAGGCACGGCCCCGAAAAACCAGACGGAAGACAAGCTCAATTACGAAACCTTCATCGCCGGACACGGCGTATTCATAGACTACCAGTTCGACAAAGGCAAGCTCGTGCGCGAGTCGCTGATCTTCCCCGAGGTGAAGGAAGACAAGAACGATTACATCCGCGAGTTCAGGGATATAAAAGATAAGTTCAGCGCACAGTACGGTCAGCCCGTTATCGACTCCAGCAAGAATCTCACCGGCGAGGATATTCCCAACGCGAAAAAAGGCGACGCCGTCTGCGAGGGCAAGCTCGTCTACGGCGCGCAGTGGGACCTCCCCGGAACGACCGCGAGGCTCGTCCTTAACTCATACAAATCCCAGTGCACCCTCGTTATGATGTACACTCAGTCGGGCGGAAATAACGGATTATAACGCGGACACAGCCCGCTGCACGGTTGCGGAAAACTGATTAATGTGTAGATTCTAATCCTATTCCGCGCGTCGGCGCGATTCACGGCCGAGCGCCCGGCAACGTGTATGGAACTCGTTCTTAGCTGGATCAGCATAGCATCTCTCATGCTTATAGTCCTCTCGCTGGTGGACCCGGCGATAGCACTGCCGTGGTCTAAGGTAAAGACCCGCAGAAAAGGCGTCTCCATATACGGATGCACCTTCCTGGCAAGCCTCGCGCTTTCCATCGTCATCTACCCGGCGACGAACCTCGAATCACGCATAACCTGGCTTCTCATGCTGGCCATAATCCCGCTTATAATCGGGATCATCAGCCCCGGCCTCGTTCTGCCCTGGTCGAGAACCCCGACCAAGTTATCGGTTCTGATGTTCTATCTCCCCCCGGTGCTTTTCCTCGCGGCGGGCCTCCACTACGCAACCAAGTCGCAGCCGATCGACCCCCGCTACGACCTGCCGGCCGCCGAAGTCCAAAGCGCCGACCCGGTACGGGCGCTCAGGTACGCCGTCGCGAACGAGCTCAGGGGCGAAAACAACATAGGCCTGCCGCGTATCCGGAGCATACAAGTCACGCCGACGGACGGCGTCGGATACGACGTCAAGGTCGAGTACAACATAAACAACTCCGGGCTGAAGAGTTTCTTCGGCGTGCTGTCGAAGATGGATATGACAAAAATCTACAGGGCGATCTACACCTCGGGCCGCGATGTGGCCAGCGCATCGATCACTGCATATTTCCCCGTAGACGACCCGATGGGGAAATCCCCTCCTGTACCGGTCCTCTCGACAACGCTCGACAAAAAGGCGGCTGACAACATAGACTGGAGCGTAGACCGTCCGGAGCTCGAGCTCGAGACCGAAATCCTGCCCGAATTATGGACGGAGACTTACATCCATCCCGATTACAAATAGCGATTAACCGGGCCGCTAATGGGCCAGAAACGCTGGAACTAAAATTTTCGGATGACTTAAGCCGCGGTCAACGTTATAATATTCCCCCACCGGTTTTGACAAGAACAGAAAGCGAACCCGAACAATCTGTAAGGAGGTGTTGTAGCCGTGTATCTTCGCATAATCGTAGGGGTGCTCATCGCAGCCTTTATCGCCATCCAGTTCCGGACGGTAGAGAGGACGAATCCGCCCGTATATGGAAGCTTCAACCAGCCTGCCGAGGTGAAAGAGATTTTTCAGCGAGCGTGCTACGACTGCCATTCGAACGAAACCAAGTGGCCGTTTTATTCGTATGTAGCCCCTTTTTCGTGGCTTGTTGTGAAGGACGTCAACGAGGGTCGGGACGAGCTCAATTTTTCCTTGTGGGAGCGTGCGTCGGGCACAAGGAAAGCCAAGAAGATGAAGGAAATCTGGGAACAAGTAGACGAGGGCGAGATGCCGCTCTGGTACTACCTGCCACTTCATCCCGGAGCCAAACTATCCGAGCAGGACAAGGACATCATAAGGAAGTGGTCGCGCGGAATGCTCTAGGCGGACCGTGTCCGCGGACATCCGAAGTAGCGGCGCATTGCCATTTCAACACGCCGCGCTTCAGAGACTAAAATCTCCGAACGCGCTACGTCGGAAAACACACTACGTGTGCCACGCCTGCTTGAAATCGAAGTAGCGGCGCATTGCCATTTCAACACGCCGCGCTTCCGGTGCTGGAATCCCCGATGGTGCTACGCCAGGAAACACACTACGTGTGTCACCCTTCCCCGTTCCCCACCGCAACCTTCTTCAGAAACGTAAGCGCGTGCCTCGGGAAAGTCTTGTCGCGGAGAATATTCTCGTGCGGCGTTTCCAGCACCACAGGCTTACCCTCCCGGAAGCACCCTGCCACGCTCTCAGCATCCGGGTCGTCCTCGCCGTTTACGACGAGCACGGGCCACTTCACGCGCGCAAGGTCCGCGGGCGAATACTCCGGCACTATCACGCCCTCGATCCACGCGGCGAGCGCCTTCCTGTCCCCGCCGGCTCTCTCGGCAGCGACGCGAGCGTTGCACCTGCTCTTCGGGTTGTCGGCGAGCATGTTCCTAGCCTTGGCCCTTCGCTCGGCCTTGTTCCACTGCCAGTACGTATCCCTCATCTGAAACCCGGCAAGGACGAGGCTTCGCGGCCCGCGAAACATAAGCGCCGTTTCGACGGCCACGCGCGCCCCCATCGAGTAACCCATGAGGTCGTAGCTTTCAAGCCCCAGATGCCGCGCCAGTGCGTTCACGTCCCTGGCCATGGCGCGTCCGCTATACGACAGCGGCTCGTGCGGCTTGTCGGATTCTCCGTGCCCGCGTGCGTCAAGCATGATCAGCCTGCGGCCGCACTTGTTCATCCGGTCGTATGCCCCCGTTTCCACCCAGTCGAGCCTCGAGCTTCCAGTAAATCCATGGAGCATTATGAGAGGCTCTCCCTGTCCGGAATCCGTGTAGAAAAGCTCAATCCAGTCGAATGTTCTGAATTTTTCTCCCATATAAAATAGTCTACCCACGACTTTTTCCACCGTCGGCGGGCCACGCCCGCTTGAATCCGAAGTGGCAGCGCATTGCCTCTCCCACTCGCCGCGCTTCCAATGTCTATAGCATACGAATGTGCTACATCGAAAAACACACAATGCGTGTGTCATCCCGAACAACGATTTCGAGCGAGCGAGGAATCGAGTGCCCTTGGCCGACTCTTCAAACGTTCATCTAGTACTGCTCCGGCGTAGAACAAACCAAAAAATTCAGGATCTTGCTTTATCTTTTGCCTTTTTTATCCCCCCTTAGGAAAAGGGGACAATTCCGAACGAGTGAGGAATTGGACACCATTGCTTAACTTCTCGACGTTCATCCAGTACAGCTCTTGACCGGAATCAAAGCAAAACGAGGGGGGATTTAATTAGTAATTCCTTCATTCCCGTAACGATTTCGAGTGAGCGAGGAATCACCACATTTCTGTCATTCCTGTGCAGACAGGAATCCATTCAGTTTTCCACATGCAATCTATCAAGAACACTTTTTCATTGCGAGGATGCAAAGCACCCGTTGCAATCTCCTTTTAATGCACCCCTAAACACACATATTGCGGTTAACCCCGCTGCATTCTACACTTGTTCCATAGCCGAAGGCTCCACGCCCTTCGCCCAACGGGAGGTATACATAATGCCGAAAGGACTAATGCTCGCTGTATTCACAATGCTTCTGCCCCTCGCCGTCGCGGGATGCGCGGCGAAAGCCGGGGGCGGCCCGCCCGCAGCCTGCGGCGGCCCCGGCGAATGCGCTACGGGATATTTCTGCGATAAGCCCGCGGGCACGTGCGCCGAGCCCGGCGCCCAGGGCACGTGCACCGAGATGAAGCCCATGTGCACACGCGACTGGCGGCCCGTTTGCGGGTGCGACGGAAACACGTACGGCAACGACTGCACCAGAATAGCAGCCGGGGTTTCGAAAGCCGACGACGGCGAATGCGCGCCGACGAACGTCGACCCCGACGCCGAAAGGCCCGCGTGCGGCGGGCCCGAAAACCTCCCGTGCGGTGAAGGGGAGTTCTGCGACATGCCAGCCGGGACGTGCGGAAAGTTCGACGAGATGGGGGTCTGCGAAGCCGTAACCAAAATGTGCACCATGGAATGGAGGCCCGTCTGCGGATGCGACGGCAAGACCTACGGCAACGACTGCGGCAGGCGCGGCGCCGGGGTCTCGAAGGCCGCCGACGGCGAATGCGCCCCGGCGCAGTAGCCCACGGGCTCAGATCATCGGGACCTTGAACATGTAGGGGGTCATCCCGCGCGTTGAGTCGCGGAAGAATCTGATGATGTTCGTCTCGTACATGTAGAGAAAGCGGGCAAGTATCTCGAACCGCCTCGGGGTAAGCGGGGTCCTGCACAGGATCGACAGCTCGCCCCCGGCGACTTCACCGTAAAGCTCGGCCAGCGTCCCGTCCGGCGCGCCCCTGTGGCTCAGGCGGAACTTGCACACAATCTCGTCGTTGAGGACGACCTGAATGTCCTCTATCGTCAGGATAATATCTCCGAGTTGAATCGTTCTCTCGTCCATAATCCTCGCATCCGGCCCCGCGCATCATCCTTGCCCCTTCATGAATTATATTCCATTTCACGCGCAACGTGCTCATTTTTTTGACCATTTTATTTGCTGTCCGCCGCCATTCAGCGTTTTCGGCCCTGAAAAGAGAGTTGCCCTAGGCGTTATGCGCCTCCCGAGCTAAGTGGTATAATTCCTACCTGTACTCGTAAAACGCCGGACCGAAATCCCGGCCGACGGAGCTTCATGAGAAGACCAAAACCCACGATACACCCCCTCCTGGCGGGGGCGTCCATAGTCATCATACTCGCGGGCCTGCGCGAGATAGGATCCGTCCTGAACATCTTTCTCGTGGCGCTTCTTCTCGCCGTAACAGTCTCGCCGCTCCTCACATGGCAGCTCAGGCGCGGGTGGCCCAAATGGCTTTCCCTCACGATCACGATACTCGTCGTCATAGTCATACTCGGCTCCGTCACGTCCCTTCTCGGCGTCGCCGTGAACAACATGGTCTCCGGGGCGGGCTTCTACCAGGACAAGGTCACCGAGCTCTACCGCACCGGGCTCGACAACCTCGCCGCACGCGGCGTCGATATCAGCGAGATACGCAAGCTCGAGGTCTTCAGCCCCAACAAGATCGTCGCGTATACGACCAAATTCATCGAAAACGTGTTCTCGACGTTCGGAAACTTCTTCTTCGTCGTCCTTCTCATGGTGTTTATTCTCATCGAGTTCGCCGACCTCACCCTTAAGGCCGACCGGGGCATGTTCGCGCCCAATTCATGGCAGCGGAGGTCCGCCGACGTAACGAACGATCTCAAGAAATACATCTCGATAAACGCCATCACCGGCCTCATAGCGGCCGTCGCCGACTTCATAATCTTGATCGTGATAGGCGTGGACTTCGCCATACTCTGGGGGTTCCTCGCGTTCCTCTTCAGCTTCATACCGAACATCGGCTTCATACTCTCGGTCATCCCGCCCGCCGTGCTCGCGCTGATACAATTCGGCTGGGTGCAGTGCGTCATAGTCGTCGTCCTTTATGTCCTCATCAACACAGTTGTGGACAACGTCGTTAAGCCCCGCTACCTCGGAAAGGAATTCAACATGTCGATACTCGTCGTCTTCCTTTCGCTCCTCTTCTGGGGGTGGCTGCTCGGCGCGATAGGCGCGATCCTCGGCGTCCCGCTCACGATGATAGGCAAACGCATGTGGGAGTTCATGAACAGCGACCTCGACGGACAAACCCCCAGGCAGTCCATCGACGCCGTCTCTAACACACCCGCCCCCGACAAGCAGGCTTAGCGGCTGGCTGCATTCGCATGAAAACGAGCAGGCCTCGCCCCAAATAACCCTCTCAAATTTTCACAGCCACACCCTCCCCGGAACCGGGATTATAATTAAGCACCGGCCAGGGGATATTCAGGCGGACGCGCTGATCTCAATCCGGCCGCCCTCCGGCGCTCGTAGTTAAATGCAAAGGGATAATCACCGGCGGAACATCAACCAAGGGAGGAAGTCCATGAGTTTGGAGGAAGTCTCACGATTTATCTTCTCGTTATTATTAGCCTTTTTTCTGGCGCTGGCGGCCATGACGTCCGGCGACAAGGCTGCCGCCCAAAGCGCTACAATCACGATCAATAACTACTGCTCCGAGACCATCTACGTCGGCGCCTGGCCCGCGGCCAGCATAACGTCCGTCTCCATCGGCGGCTCGGGTGTCACCACCCCCGGCGGGTGGGAAATGGCCCAGAACACGACGGCCACGGTAACCGTCCCCGACAACTTCTCGGGGCGATTCTGGGGCAGGACGGGATGCAGCTTCAACGCCTCTAACGGCTGCGACCAGCAAACCGTAACCGTAAACGATAACAATTACGTAATCGCCAACTGCTGCGACACGGGCGGATGCCTCGACTCGGGCGGCAACTTCGCGCTCAACTGCGCGCAGACGGGCCTTCCCCCATCGACGCTCGCAGAGTTCACGCTCGCCTCGGGCGGGCTCGACGCCTACGACGTCAGCATGGTAGACGGCGGCAACATACCCGTCTCGATAATTCCGGGCTCCTCCGACTACGACTGCTCGACGAACGGCAACTGCACGTTCACGGGCAACCTGCCCGGGACAAACTCCTCGGCCTGTTCCCAGGATTCCGACTGCTACCCGCTCTTCGGAAACGGATACAAATGGAAATGCAACATCCCCACAGGCCAGCAAACCGGGCTCTGCGTGAACCCCTTCTTCTGCGGGAGCCCCGGGTGTACTGCCACGGGCGGATGCGCCCCGAACGGCCTTAATCAGTCGCTCCTTCCGGGCTCGTCCTGGGGCGGCGGCAACTTCGCCGTTTCCGAGTCTTCGTGCCCGTCGGACCTCCAGCTAATGAACGACCAGAACCAGGGCTCGACGTACGTCGGCTGCCTCGCCCCGCAAAAATACTGCAGGCAGTCTTGCTCCCAGGACGGCGACTGCGGCCCGCCGTACACGTTTAACTGCGGCGCGTCGGGCTACTGCGAATACCAGGACGGCACGGTAATAGGGGCCGACTGCGACGCCGCCGTAAGCAACACCACGTACGGCCAGCTCTGGGGATGCACGGGGGTAAACGCCGCGTCGTGCTTCACGGCCGGGGCCGGGAACGACTGCTGCGGATGCCCGTCGTGGGCCCCCGGATTCTCGGGCACGTCCAACGGCGCATGCATAGGCGGCAACAACACGACCTGGCAGCAGAACGCCGAGCCGTCGCAGGGGATTTTCAACACAGCCAGCCCTACAGCCTACGCCTTCCCCTACGACGACTCCATAAAGCTCTTCAACTGCCAGACGGCCACGGCGGGCCAGCCCGTTAACTACACGGTCAACTTCTGCCCGAACGATTCGGACGGCGACGGCGTTCAGAATTCGGCAGACGCCGACTCCGACAACGACGGTGTGCCCGACTCAGGGGAAAGCGGGTTCCAGCAAGCTTCGGCTAATGTCGGTGCGCGCCTCACGCCCTCATCCGACGACCCCGACGGCGACGGAATCCCGAACCATCTAGACCTCGATTCGGATAACGACGGCCTCCCGGATCACTACGAGTGCGGCGGAACAGACGACGCGGACAAAGACGGCGTTGTAGACAATTTCACCGACTCGAACGGCGACGGCCTCGACGACGGCGCGGCGCTAACGTGCGGCGACACGGACGGCGACGGCCTCCCGGATTTCGTGGACACGGACTCGGATAACGACGGAACGTCCGACTTCGTCGAGCAGGGCGGCGCGGATTCGGACGGCGACGGCAAGCCCGATTCGACCACAGACTCCGACGGCGATGGGCTTCTCGACATATTCGCCCCGGACACGGGCGAGCCGCTCGATATCGTAGACTCCGACGGCGACGGAATCCCGGACCACCTCGACGCCGAGGATAATGGTGAAAACGTCGTACCGCCCGGCCCGGGATGCGGCCTCGCCCCTGCGGGCGCGGCCGGGGCGTCCGCGATGCAGATGCTTCTCTTCATGTCGGTACCGGTGATGATCTTCGTCCGGAGAAGGTTCCGCGCCCGGATAAGCGCCGCCGATCGCAATAAGCCTTAAACGAATATAAACACACGGGGGAGGGAGCGCGCGCTTCCTCCCCTTCCCTTTCTAAACAATTTCTCCGACGCCATTTCGTTTTAATCCGTTCAGTCCGGCTCGCTCGTACATACAGTTAGAAGCCAATTTTTCTGCCTAAACGGGCGTCAGTGGTCTCTCTCTCCGATCGTACCCTGGCGCCCGCCCTCAGCGCACCACGTGCGCAGGAAATTGAAGTAGCAGCGCCATTGCCATTACTACCGTCCGCGCTTCCGGTGCCTACAAACTCCGAACGCGCCACGCTCGTAAAACACACTACGTGTGCGCACCACGGCGGGCCACGCCCGCCTGAATCCGAAGTGGCAGCGCCATTGCCATTACCACCGTCCGCGCTTCCGGTAATCTCAGCAAGAGGGGGGGAATTCTTTTTAGTCTGTCATTCCTGCAACAATTCCGAGCTAGTGAGGAATTGGACGCCCCTGGCCGACTCTTTTGAAGTATGTCAGTACGGCTCGAAAGCAAATCAAATCAAAATAGCAGGAATCCATTCAGTTAATCCTTTGCCTTTACTTAGCGCCGCGACATCAACAATTCGCAAACGTCAAGAAAGAAACCATACGACAATTTCACCGCCTCTGTTGAATTACCCTCCACAAGTTCTTAGAATATATCCCGCCCGATGTACGAAACGATAAAAACACGAATCTACGACATCATCACCCCGAACGAGACTCGCCCTTACGCGGAGCAGCTCTTCACGCTCTTCATAACCGCGCTAATAATATTCAACGTCGTGGCCGTCATACTAGGCACCGTTACTACGTTGACGGATAAATACGGCCGGCACCTCGCCATCTTCAACACCGCCTCGCTGATCATATTCACAGTGGAATACGTCCTCCGCGTGTGGTCGTGCACATCCGACCCCAAATATGCGTCGCCGATCACAGGGCGGATAAAATTCATATTCTCGCCGCTCACACTTCTCGACCTTATCGCGATCATACCGTTCGTCGCGCCTTTCGTGACTACGGCCGACCTCAGGATATTCAGGATCCTCCGTATCCTCACCATCTTCAAGCTCACGCGCTACTCGGCCGAGTTCAGCATTTTCGCCAAGGTGCTCAGCTCGAAGAAGACCGAGATAATCATGTCGGCCATCGCCGTCATTCTGCTCCTCGTCCTGTCCTCGACGCTTATGTACTTCGCCGAGCACAAAACGCAGCCCCACGCGTTCAGCAACATCCCCGACGCGATGTGGTGGGCAGTCGTGACTTTGAGCACGGTCGGCTACGGCGACATACTGCCGCACACGCCCGCGGGCAAGGTGATAGCCTCGTGCGTATCCATGCTCGGGATCGCCATCTTCGCGATACCCGCCGGCATCATAGCATCGGGCTTCGTCGAGGAGATGAAGAGAAGAACAGAAATAGAAACAACGATCTGCCCCCACTGCGGGAAAGACATACACCAGCCCCCGGCGCAGCAGGCCCCGCCCCCGTCAGAGCCGCCATCCAGCCCCGCCAGCTAACACGAGCGCAGGATTACGACATCGTCTGGTCGGAGTACTTACCACCCCTGAACGATGTCACCAATCTGTCATTGCTGCAACGATTCCGAACGAGCGAGGAATCACACACTTCTGTCATTCCTGCAACGATTCCGAGCGAGCGAGGAATCGGACGCCATTGAGCGATTGCACGAAATGATCTACGGTACAGCTCGAAAGTAACTCAAATCAAAATAGCAGGAATCCATTCAGTAAATCCTTTGTCTATTTTTATGCTTTTAAAAGCGAGCTCCTGAATCAATCTCAGAGCAGTAAATAGTAAAATCACAAAAAATCCCTCCCCGCCACATTAGGAGGAAAGGCAGCGAGAAGGGATTAGCGGAGTACATTTTATTTCCCCTCCCCCAGAAGGGAGGGGATAAGTGCGGGGGCCGCCTTGAGCCCGGTTTTTTTTGCGGCAGCCCCCGCCACCCGTCAGTTTCCTAGTTTGTATACGATGAGCTGGGCCTGCCCCGTCTCGTCCTGTGGGAAGCTCGCCGCCGTGACGAGGTAGTCCCCGGCTATTACAATCGGCGCGTTCGTCACCGCCGGCAGCTCATCCTGCCAGACGATAGATCCGTCGGACCGCGAAAGCGCGAAGACCTTCCCGTCGAACGACGTCGTGAAAACGAGGTCGTTCGAGATCGTGGCCGCTCCGAAGGCCATCCCCGGAAGGTCGGTCGTCCACAGGATGTTGCCGTTCGAAGTGTCGAGCGCCACCATCTCGCCCGTGTTGCCTTCGAAGTCGAAGGTCCCCGTAGCGCCGCCGTAGTTGATGTCGAGGTCGCTCAGGGTCGTCGCCAGGTTGGCGATCGCCGCGTATACGACGCCGTCCTTGTACGCCATCGGGGTCTCGACGCCGCCGTAAACCCCTGGCGCGATTTCCAGCGGGGGCTCTATAACGACGCTCCCCGGATTCTCGAGCGCGTTCAGCGAATCGTCGTCGTGCCCGTTGTGCAGCCCGACGGAAGTCTTCCACATCAGCGTCCCGTCGTCGGGATCGAAGGCGTAGATATAGCCCATCTTCCCGGCCCCGAGAATGATCGGCTCGTCCTCGGCTATGTACACCGGAGCCGTCTGCATGTCCCAGTCGTAAAAGTCATTCGGAACGCCCTGGAAATACCATTCGAGGTTGCCCGAAGCGCCGCCCAGCTTGAGCAGGCTGTTCGTGTAGAGGATAGGATCGGGATTTTCGAGGTTGTGCCTCGGCGTGGTGTATGCGTTACCGGTGCCGTAATAAACGTCCCCGTTGAGGTCCACCGGCGGTGTGTACCACACTCCGCCCGCCGGGTTGTTCGGCGGTATCACTGTCGGATCGAGTAGCGTGTTGAACGTCCAGACAGTGCTGCCGGAGGAAGCGTCCAGGGCGAAGATTATGCCGCCGTTTGCGCGCGTGATCGAGCCCGCGTAAACACGCCCGTCATGCACCGCCGGGGCTATGGAGAAATGCCTGCCGCCGGTGAGCACATCCTCGCGCCATAGCTCCGAGCCGTCCGCCGAATCCAGCGCGAAGACGGTCGTCCTCGTGACGCCGTAAAGCACGCCGTCCTGGAGATTGAGCCCGTTCGGCCCTATAACCGCTTCGTCGTAATCTATCGTCCACAGCTCTTCGCCGGTTTCGAGGTCGAGCGCGGCGATATTCGAATTCAGGTCCTGTATGTACATCTTTCCGTCGGCGATTATCGGCATCGAAGCGAATGCCCCGTACGCAGTCGTGGCGGCGATGTCGCGCGTCCAGGCGACTTCGAGCCCGCTTACGTTCGAAGACGTGATATCCGAGCACGCCCAGCGGTGGTTCCAGTCGTCCTTGTTCGGGACGGTCCACTCGGCGTCGCCGTTCTGGAGGTGAATCTGCTGGCTCTTCTTGGACGGCCTTGCCGTTATGGGATCGGAATCTTCAAAGCAGTTCCCCCTAACCCACACGTTATAATCGTCGTCCGGGAGGCCGGTTATCTCGAACTTTCCGCCGTTGTCGGCGACCACGGCTTTGCGGACCGCCGGGTCGAGCCCGGTGGATTCCGCGACTACGTAAACGCCCGCGGCGCTCCCATGCTGAACTTGAACTTTACCCCTTATAGAATCGTTGGCCGGCGGGGCCCCGACGGCGCTGAATGGATTGAAGCCTGCCGCAAAAATAAATGCGGCCATCAAACACAACACTGCGAACACGCTTAATGATCTGCGCATGACATCATACCTCCTTTGGTTTAGTCTCTTAAAACGAGTCTAAGCGGCGGGCTTGGCGAAAACCATTGGCAAAAGGCCGGGCGGGCCTATAGTGCAGAGAGGAATCAAATTGTCGGATCGGGAACATATTTTTTGAGACGTTTCCGGCTACACGGAGTAATGAAAGACACGACAAAGCGTAGGAGGCGCTCAGTAGATCAGCCGGTTTTCGAGGGCGTATCTTATAAGCTCGGTGTTCGAGCGAATCTCCATCTTTTCGAATATCGCCGCGCGGTGCGCCCTTATGGTCTTCACGCTCAGGCTGAGCTCGTTCGCTATGAGCTTAAGGTTTTTGCCCGACGCTATCATGCAAGCCACCTGATATTCGCGGCGCGAAAGGGTCTCGTGCGGCTCCTTTTTGTGCTCGCCGCTCAGATCGCGGACGGCCTTGTCGGCGAGATACGGGCTGATGTATACCCCTCGCTCGATTACCTTCTTCACCGCACGCACTAGCTCGTCGCCTATGCACACTTTAGGAATATAACCTGCGGCTCCCGCCTTCAAAGCCCTCTCCGCGTAAAGCTCCTCGGGATGCCCGCTCACTATCAGGACGGGTAGATTCGGGCGCATCTCTTTTAGCTCTTCCAATATGTCGAATCCGCTCCTGTCGGGCATGGATATATCCAGAAGGAGCAGGTCCCAATCCTCGGACGCCAGGCTCTCGAGCACCTCTGCCGTGGACGCAGCTTCCCCGATCAGGGTTACGTCCAGGTCCCTGGACAGTATCTCCCCGAGCCCGTGCCGGAAGATGGGATGATCGTCCGCGATAAGTATCTTCATCGCTGCGTTCCCCCTTGGAACGGAATTCGATTGTCTAAAGAAAGCTGTACTTGCGGAGGGCTTTTATTTTGGCTTCTCTTCTCAAAATAATCGCCCCGCCGCTCGCAACCGGACGGTCAACACAAACCGTCAGATGCAATTATAATCGATATCATAGCTTCTCTTAATCCGATTTTATCACTATCGCAAAATCGTATCAAGCGGAGCGGACCGTGTCCGCGGACATTCGAGCACGCCACGCGTGCAGGAAATCGAAGTGGCAGCTTATAGCTTACTACCGCATGACGCGTTTCCGGTGCTTTTAGCAACAACACTGGTACGTCGAAAATCACACGCACGTGTGTGTCATTCCCAAAATGCATTAATTGGGAATCCAGACGAGGTAAAGCCGGAGAGGTAACTGAACGAGCGAGGAATCTACCTTATTTTTGTCATTCCTGCGCAGGCAGGAATCCATTCATTTTTCCACCAGCAATAAATCAAGAAGTCTTGCCATCTCGAAAGTATGTGAGAGATCTAATCCGTTGTCCTTCTTTTTGCTTTGAAAAATAAGGCCCCTGAATCCGGCTCGGAAGGACAGACCGAAAAGTAGAATAGAGGGGAAGAAACAAAAAAACGGGTCCCGCGCACTATGCCGTACTCGGGACCCGTCAAAGAATTGCAATCATCAACCGGCTCTTTCCGGTTGCCGAAAATCTATTTTACAAAGCCGGGAAATCCTACTGCGGCTGCGAGCCCTTGCCCGGCTTCGGCTTCGGCATGCATGCGAGCTGCCCCTTCTTCGTCTCCATGCACTGACCGTCTATCTGCCTGCCGCCGGTGATAATAACCGTGCAGCCGTCTCCCGAATTCTTCGCCATGCATGGCTCCGCGAGCTCGGGCGGGACCTGGCCCTCTACCCTTACCCTCGGCCCGGTCGTGGGCTGTGCCTCCATGGTGCCGCCATAGCCGCTGCCGGAAGAAGTGTCTTCCATGCTCGACCCGGTCTCGGGCGCTGGCGCAGGGGTTGCGGGCTCGATGACTTCCTCGGTCTCGACCGTCTCCTCCACCTCTTCCTTCTTGTCCGACGAGCAGGACGCAAGCATGAAAGCCCCCGCGAGCGTGATTACAGCCGCCAGGGAAAAGAACGTCTTAAAACTTAAATTGAATTTTTTAACCATATGTCTGTCTCCTGTATGAGAAACTATACACGATAATTTTACGGGTTTTGAAAAATTCTCAAGCCCCGCCCCGGCCCTTGGCCCGAACGGTAGCGCCGCCATATCTTAAGAAAATAAAATCTCGCGATTTGAGCGTGTTGCGGCCATTTCTGTATATGCCCGGAATGGTAAGAGATAAAGATGAGAAAGCTTAGGAGCCGCTACTTCGGTTTCCCGCGCACGTGGCACACGTAGTGTGTTTCTCGACGTAGCACCGAAGCTGCCAGAATCACCAGAAGCGCGGCTGGTGATAATGGCAAGGCACAGCTACTTCGATTGTCTGCGGACACGGTCCGCGTATGTGTGTTTTTCGACATAGCACCGAAGCTGCCAGAATTACCAGAAGCGCAGCTGGTGATAATGGCAAGGCGCAGCTACTTCGGCTTCCCGCGCACGTGGTGCGCCGCGTCCTCGGTCTGGGCGCCGTGCTTCATAAGGAAAAGCGCGACGAGAAAAGCCGCGATGGTTATGCCGCCCGCGAGATAATATCCGACGGCGATGCTACCCGACATCGTATTCTTGAGCGCTTCCAGCGCCTCGGGCGAGCTCGCGGCGAGCTTCGCCACGGCGTCCGACTGCCCCTGGAGAGCGCCCGTCACGAGCGTGCCGAACTCTGCCGACCCGCCGCCATACTTCATCGCCACGCGAGAAGCGCCCAAGGATTCAAGCCCCGCTACTACCCCGCCTATCGACGCGAGCCCCACGGTCGCGCCCACCTGACGCATGGTCTGCATTACGCCCGACGCCTGCCCGCGAAGATCGCTCGGCGCACGGTTGAGCGCGTCCGTATTCGTCGGCACCATAACGAGCCCTATCCCGCATCCGAGCACGACCATCCCCGGCAAAAGCACCCAGAAATCAGAGCCCGCCAAAAACGGCGCCTGCGAGAAAAATCCCACGGCTATAAGGAACGACCCCGTGAGCGCCGGGGCCTTGACCCCTACCCTGTCGAAAATCCTCCCCGCCATCTGCGACATTACGACCACCGCCAATATTATCGGCATGAAGGCGAGCCCCGTTTCGAGAGGCGTGAACCCGATTATGTTCTGAAGGTATATCGCGCCGAACACGATTATGATGATCATCGCGAACTGTATGCAGAATATCAGTATGGCGTCGGCCGTGAACGCCCTTATCCGGAACAGCCTGAGCTCTATCAGCGGGTCGTCCGCCCTGAGCTGAAAATACGAGAACACGGCCATCAACAATAGCCCGCCCCCAACCAGGCTGTACGTTATCGGCGAGGCGAATCCCCAGTCGTGCCCCTGCTGGAGGCCGTAGACGAATGCGAACATGCCCGCGATAAGGAGCCCGGCGTAAGCGGGATTTATCTTCCTCCCGGGCTGCCTGCCCTCGGGCGGCTTCGAGACGTAGGTCATTACGAGCGCTAGCACCGCGACCGGAAGGTTTATCCAGAACACCCAGCGCCACGACAGGTACTCCGTAAGAAACCCGCCAAGCAGCGGGGCCAGCGCGAGGAACGCCTGTGCGACGCCGACGTATATAGCCATCGCCTTCCCCCTCTCGCGGAGGTCGAACGAATCTATGACTATCGCGGCGGACGACGGCAGCATAAGCGCAGCCCCTAGGCCCTGTACGGCGCGCGCCCAAACTATCGTCCCCTCGTTCGGCGCAAGCCCGCATGCGGCGGATGCGAGGGCGAAGAGCACGACGCCCGCGACGAACGCATGCACGCGGCCGAACATATCGCCTATCTTCCCGCCGAGCGCGACGGTCGCCGCGAGCGACAGCACGTACGCGTTAACAATCCACTGAAGGCCTGTCTGGGAAACTGCGAGGTCGCCCTGTATGCGGGGCAGCGCGACGCTCACGACCGTCTGATCGACGAATATCATCGACAACGATCCGGTCATCGCGATGAGCGTCATCCATTTGTGCCTGTTATCCGGGGTCATATAACGAAAACGCCCGAATATACAGTCGTTCAAAACGGGCGAGGTTAAAATGTAATCGCCGTCGGGGGAATGTCAAACCGGTCCGCACGCGGCGCTGAAGACAGCCTGAAATGCGGCGTTGACGCCGCTCGAAAGAATTTTCCCGGCGGCTATCGCGGCTTATTGAATTTTCACTCGTATTGATTTATAACTTGGGCAGATATGGCGGAACGGAAGCCTGCCACGGGCATCGCCCGGCGCGCTCCGACGCTCCACACGGCGGGAAAAGCCGGGAGGTAATTCGTGGACGCCTTGGTCGTATGCTTTGTCATTTTTGTAATCATCTGCCTGAGTTCAATCCTCGGCATCATCCTTCGCGCAGTTCTGCCCGCCCGTCACCTCACGGAAGACTCCAAGAACATGATCACCATCGGCATGGGCATAGTCGCGACCATGGCCGCCATCGCCACCGGGATGTTCGTCCAGGGGGCGCAGGAGAATTTCCGCGACCAGCGGAGCGATTTAATTGGAATGGGGGCAAAGATAGTCCTCATCGACAAGATTCTGAAAGATTACGGGCCCGAGGCCGACGGCACACGGTCGGTGCTAAGGTGGGGCGTCAAACGCACTCTGGAGCAGCTCTGGCCTACGGACGGCTCGACAGGCGCCGAGATGGAATCCGACGAAGAGAAATCGGAAACCCTCTACTACAGCATACTGTCGCTCAAACCCGACACCGACGCGCGCAGCGCCCTTCGTGACGAGGCCTTGTCGCTTTCTTACGATCTCGCCGAGGGCCGCGCCGCCCTTGTAATGGCACAGAATAAAGTAGCCCCTGGCGCGTTTCTGTTCGTGATCGGCGTAATCGTGTTCTGGTTCGTCGCGATATTCTTCAGCTTCGGGCTATTCGCTCCGACTAACGCAACCGTCGTAACGACGCTGGCGGTGGCCGCTCTGTCCGTAGCGCTCGCTCTGTTTCTGATCATGGAGCTGAACACGCCTTTCATGGGATATTTGCGGATGCCGGACGCGCCGATTGTCGACGCGCTTAACCACATCAGCAAATAGACGGGCTACAAGCGAAGGCGTAAGCTCAGCCCGCGTCTTCGTCTTTACCAGAGAATATCAGTAGCAGCATCTCCGTCCCGTCGAGCCTCAGGTACGAGAGCTCTATATCCGTAGACGGGAAGTGCCACTTTCTGTCGGCCGAGGTCCCCGGATCGTTCGAGGTATTCTCGACGTCCGGCGGGCCGTACTTCGAGGCGAGGCTCTCTTCGAGCTTTATGAACGTCTCCGCCCATCCGTACCCCTCCGCGGTATTCTTCGGGACGAACACTATCTTCCGGAGAGTCTTCGTCCCAGAGTCCATCCACAAGCTCGCCCTGAGCGGGACGCCTCCGATTTCGAGGTCCGAAAGCTCGATGTCGCTGTAGGCGTTCTCCTGGGAATCCTCGCGGGGTTTATGAACCTTGATATCCTTGCCGAACGCAGCCTTGACTTCATCCCCCGTCATGCCCCACTTAAGGGATTCCCACCCTGAAACGTCAAGCGGCTTCCCGGCCGTCGACGCCGTCGAATAGTGCGCCGCAAGCACGAAAGTTATAACCATTATGAACGCGATTACTTTCCGCACGCTACCTCCTTCCCCGCCCTGCCGGGGCTTGTCCTTTAGTTCTATATAACAACTATAGAATAAAGCCCCCCAAATTCAAAGCGGGCCACGCCCGCTGGAATTCGAAGTAGCGGGGCATTGCTATCGCCATCCGCCGCGCTTCCGGTGGTTCTGGCAGCTTCGGCGCTACGTCGAGAAATAGACTGTGTGTGCGGACAATCGAAGTAGCAGAGTATGGCTTACTACCGCATGACGCGCTTGGTTTTAGCAGCTTCTGTGATACGTCGAGAAATCTCTCTGTTGCTTTTATCCTTTCTATTCTGTCATTCCTGTGCAGACAGGAATCCATTCAGTTCCCCACACGCAATACATCAAGAATTCTTCGTCTTTGCGAGGGAGCGCCTTCCGCGCGACCGCGGCAATCTTCTTTTAATCCGTAATCCCGACTCTGAACCCGGCTCACTCCCCGGCAAACCCCTTTCTGCACGCCGGGCGCCCACGCACCCGGCGCACGGACGGCCGATCGAGCCACCGGCCTCGCCGAAAAAGCCGCGCACCCGGCGCATGCTAATTCAGCCCGGTCTGGTTCTTTGTAATAATTTGCGCGTGCTCGCGCGACCTGTGCAGCACGCCGAACTCGAACCCCTCGTCTCCGCCAATAAGCACCAGCCTTATTATCGACCGCGACGTAAGCCACTCGGAAAGATATGCGAACGAATCGTCACACTCCGCCCCCTCGCAGTCCGGGCTGTCGCAGCACATTTCCGCAAGATCCCCCTCGACGCTCGGCTCGCCGTACTTACCCGTCATAATATCCTTCACCCTCTCGTACTCGCTCCTGTACATGTGCTCCGTCTGGAACGACTCCCTGAATGCGTATCCCGCCTCCACGAGCGAGCCTTCGAGGAAATGAAACCCCACTATCGTATCGAGCCCCATAACCTCCTTCCTGTAGGTTATGTATCCGTCCCCCTCGCTCTGCGGAGATATATCCTCCGAGTACCTGACGTCCCGCTTGGACATTCCCCAGCTCGAGCTCCTGAAATCGTATTCCGGGGTCATCACCCCGGCCGACGCGGTTTTTGGTCTCATAATGCTTCCTCCTTCTGAATATCCGTCTTCTCTAACCGTTTTCACTTCGATTCGTTACTGCGCTTCATTTCCGGTCTCCGGCAGGGGCCCGGCGGCTCATCCTCTAAACACCGCCCGGTGCCCGTGCGTCAATGGTTGTATATACATTATAAAAGCATAGCCGCGTTAGTCACCCCGATCTATCGAATATTTTCGGTCTGGCACGTACGCCCATCCCCACATCTCATCCGAACACGTTAAGCACGCTGCAGAATACCTTCCCGACAATCGCCTCCGGCTCGAAATCGTCCCACGGGAGGAGATGCTCGGGGTAGTTCTTGTTGTAGGGCGTCAGCAAAAGCCCGCCCGGCCCGGCGTGACACTCGCGTATGATAACCCCCTCGCCCGGCACCGAGATCGCGTACACGCCGCCGGAGATCACTTCCCTGGCCCTCACGTCTATCACGACGCACGCCCCGTCCATAATGAGCTTCTCCATCGCGGCGCCCCTGTTATAGATGAAGATGTAACCGTCGTCGAGACGCCCGTTCCCGTCGGCCTCGTCAACCGTCACAAATTTAGCAAGTTCCATCACGTGCTCTTCTCCTCCGGGGTTTACGGCCGCTCCCCCGCCCGATGCGGGGTTCGCTCTTGCCGTGCCGCGAGACTGGGGATCGGCGCGCGGGAGGGCCTTTGGTTTGGCCTCCCTCCTGCGCCTTGAGTCGGCGCTCATCAGCGGGCGGCTTCGAGCCGGCCGTTCCGCGTGAGCGCCTCCCCTTCTCTAATTCCGTGCAATAATCGGCACTCGTAGATGATTATCTAAAAAACCTGAACTTATTTCAATTGGGGAAAAGCTGTATTCGACTCAGGGTAGTTATGTATTTTTGGGAGATAAATATCTCTAATTACAGGATAATTATTTTACAAAAAAATTTTCGTAAGAGTGAAAATAGTTGGCTTTTTGGCCCTTTTCGAGGGCTGGTGGACGGGCTCTCGTAGCCCCCGATACAAAAAAAGAGTGAAATTACACCTACTGAGGATATGTTTTGCCGCGGACCTTCGCCTTTTCGAGCGTGTATTTAACCGGCCCCCGCGCCGAATCGTGCTCGTGGGATATGAGCCCGACGCCCCTTGCGTAAACGTCCTTGAACCAGAACGGCCCGCCCTCGGGGATCGTCACGATAAGAATGTCGCTGAACTCGCCCGCGGGCGTTTTGACAGGCTCGTCCTCGAACTCGGTCACGACGTCGTCCGTGTAAAAGGGCTTCGTCTCGCCCTGGCTCGTCGCCATTATCACGCCGTCCGGGAGCACCTGCATGCTGACGCCCGACATCCCGAAGAACCTCTCGTACACAGACCATCCGTCGGCCTCGGCGACTATCGCATTCGTCAGCTCGCCGCTCCCTTTTTGCGACTCGACAATGTACGTCCACTCGTTCCCCTTGTCGAGCGGCAGATAAGCCGCAACCGGGTTATCCATCGCTATGAGCACGTTCGTATACTTGGTCTCGTGTCCCAGCGCCGTCCCCGGCGTAACGGCCCCCGGGGCGCCGACGTCGACGAACCTCGCCGAGGCCGCCCCGGCAAGCCCGGGCGCCTTCACGACAAGGAATGGATACGACGTCTCCCCCGATTCTGCGGGCGGCCCCATAAGATCGTCCGCGTAGAAGACTTCGACCGCACCGCCCGACGCCCCCGTCACGTCCCTTATTTCTATGGCGCCGCCGGTCGGATTATCGGGGACTATCACGAGCACCGCGTCTTTAGAGAAATCCACGTCCGGAATGCCCCCTGCGCCCAGCGCTTCGGCCGTGCCGGCCAGCGTCTTGCCGTCCTTCACGAGCGCGCTCCCGGTCGCGGGCTTTTCCTGGACCCGTCCCTCGGCCAGCGTCTCGTAACCGGCCCCTTCGGCAGAGGCTACATACGCCGGGATTGCTAAGAATAAAATCAGAAGCAGTGCGGTGATCCGAAGCGGCATTTTTCTTCTCCAGGTTTCGACTTATTAAAATATTACCATCTATCGCCCCCGCGCGAAGCAAAAAAAACCGGCGCGGGGCCGGCTGGTGTACAAGCGCCTCCATAAGGGGCGTCATTCAAACTCTTTTATGACCTCTCTGAACTCCTCTATCTTAAACGGCTTCGAGAGGAACCTGTTGCCCGTCTCTTCGATAAAATCCAGCGTCTCCGTGCTCGGGTCGCCCGTGATGAACAGAATCCTCCGCTCGAGGCCGGTGTCCATCGCCTTTAGCCTCCTGTAGAATTCCTTTCCGTTCATCTGCGGCATCTTGATGTCGCATACGATAAAGTCATATACGGCCCCTTTTACCTTCGAGAGCGCCTCCTCGCCGTTGATCGCGACCTCCACGCCATATCCGTCGCTCTCCAGTATCCCGGTGACGAGCGCAGTAACCAGCTCCTCGTCCTCGACGATCATGACCATCCGTCCGTTCTCGGAATCGGCGGGTTGTATATGGAGGACGTGTTCCTCCTCTTCATCGACGCCCAGGTAATCCTTTATGTCGAGCACCGGCAGCGTTATGCTGAACACCGTCCCCCCTTCCTGGGCATTGCTTTCGACCGCGATGTTCCCGTCGTGCTCCTTTATTATCCCGTACGACACCGAAAGCCCGAGCCCCGTTCCAACGCCCGTCGGCTTCGTCGTAAAGAACGGGTCGAATATCTTGTTCTGTATGTCGGCGGGAACCCCCGGCCCGGTATCTTTGAACGTAACCTCTATCATCCCGGCGCCGTTCACGGCGCTCGTGATCTCGAGCCGCCCCTCGCGCTTCCGCGACGAGGTCATGGCGTGGTAGGCGTTCAGTATGATGTTCGTGAAGACCTGCTGTACCTGGTTCGAATCCAGCATCGTTTTGGGCAGCTCGGGGTCGAAGTCCCTTACGACCTCGATGTTTTCGAGGTTCAGCTGATACTGCCTGAACTCTATCGCGCCCTCCAGTATCTCGTTGACGTCCGCATACTCCCTTTGCGGCTTGTCCTTCCGGGCGAAGGAAAGAAGGTTCTCGACGATCTTCCTCACCTTGTCCGCCGACTGGTGTATCACCTGCAAAAACCTGTCGCGCTTATCATCCTCTATATCGGGCTGCGCGAGCAGCATCTGCGAATATCCGAGTATGGGCGTAAGGGGGTTGTTTATCTCGTGCGCTATGCTCGAGACGAGCTGGCCGAGAGACGCGAGCTTTTCGGACTGTATCAGCTGATCCTGCGTCGATTTCAGGTCCGTGTAAAGCCTTTCGAGCTCAATGGCCCTTTCCCTGGCCTCTTCGAGCATCTTCACCTTCGCGATCGCCGTCCCCATCTGGTTCCCGAGCGAGAGCATGATTTCGATGTCGCTCTTGTCGAAATAATCCCTCTCGGTGCTCCCGAAGTTTATGACGCCGATCGTCTGAACGCCGTATTTTATCGGCATCGAGAATATGGCCTTCTGCTGCATGCGCTTGCCCGCCGGGCCGAGCGGATTCTTGTCGCTCGACTGCTCGTTGTAATACACCGGCTCGCCCGACTTTATCACGCGCCACGTCACCCCTTCGGATTCGGGGATTATCGACGCGTGCTCGATGTAATCCCGGCTGAGCCCCTTGTCGAGCTGGAGTACCGCCCTTCTCCCGTCCCCGTCCTGCTCGACGAGATAAAGCGCCATTGTGCTGTAGATGCTGAGGTCTTTCGTCACTTCCAGGAACGTGTCGTACATGAAGCCGAGGTCGGCCGAGCGGTGGACCTTTTCGGCCAGCGCGCTCAGCACGGAGAGATTACGGTTCTTCTCTTCGAGCTCGTGGCGCTGCTTGGCCCGTGATATGGCTATGGCTATCTGGTTGCCTATGGTGGTCAGGAGCTCGACTTCGCTCCTCGTGAACTTCTCCTCTTTATATCTCGCGAACCAGATCACCCCGATCGCCTTGCCGTCGAGGTCTATCGGCAGGCCGAGGACGCCATGGAACCCGGCCCTCCTGCCGGCGGGGCCTATTTCGTCCGACTTATGTATGTCTTCTATGTTGAGCATCTTCCCGGTCGCGAGCACCTTGCCGGTAATGCCGGCCCCGACGGGGATGACGGAGGCATGCTCGACGTAATCGGCGGGAAAATTGCGGTGGGACTGCAGGACGGCGTTCTTGCCGGAATCGTCCAGCAGGTAAATGGCGGCAAGGTTCACCTTGTCGAGCTGCACGACGAGGTCGAGCGCCGTATCGTATATTTCCTTCAGATCCGACGACTTGTGGTGAACAGCCTCAACTATCTTGATAAGCACCCGGAGGCTGTCTGCAATGCCCCTCGGCAGCTTGAGAGACTCTTTAATCTCCATCCTGCCCCGTATTATAGCGTTTAAAAGCCGTATTTCGCAAGTGCTCGCGGGGCTTTTCCGAAAACCGCGTTTTTGATTAACCGCCCCGATTCGATATTATATTCGGTGTCACATCGGCGGGCCGCATCCGCGGTAGTCGGGGTTTCGTTGTCATCCCCCCC